>Ga0209093_1000018_pt1 | contig 120089 bp, 100 predicted proteins | sample SidtaG_4_FD_187450 | JGI IMG/M metagenome (GOLD analysis project Ga0209093, IMG submission 187450) | Marine algal microbial communities from Sidmouth, United Kingdom - Sidmouth_Male1 metaG (SPAdes) (version 2) | ecosystem: Host-associated > Algae > Red algae > Unclassified | place: Sidmouth...
TTTATTTCTATTACCCTTTCCAATTTTTCTAACTACTCCATGTTAAATCCCAAACCTTTCACACAATCTCTATAGAATATCTATTCAAATGATAAAAAACATTCAGTCAATCTAAAAAACTAATACAGCTAAAGAGTAGAGGATAAGCTTATTACCTGCAATGTCAAAAAAAGATTAAATAAACATGATTTTTTATGGTGTTTAAATAGAAAAGGATTTGTATATTTGCACCCGCAGCGGAAATTAGTTACTACTAATAAAGTTGTAAAGTTCAGATACATTTTACGGGATTTATTTTAGGTTTTTTGTTGAGAGATTAACAGATTGTTTAAGGTTAAAAATAAAAATTAAATTTTTTTAATTTTTATTTGTTTTAAAAGAAATAAGTTTTGTATATTTGCATCCGCTTAGCGAGTTAGCTAAGTTGCTTGATTAGTGAGAATTGATTAAGTAAAACAGAGCACACGAAGTGTGTAAGTTCATTGAAGAATTTGAAAAATTGACAGCGTAATTAGAGAGTAAATTACATGATTAGATTCATGAGATTTTTTTGAGCATCATCGAAGCGCAACGAGAGTTGTAAAAACATTAACGATGAAGAGTTTGATCCTGGCTCAGGATGAACGCTAGCGGCAGGCTTAACACATGCAAGTCGAGGGGTAACATTGTAGCTTGCTACAGATGACGACCGGCGCACGGGTGCGTAACGCGTATAGAACCTACCATAAACAGGGGGATACCCTTTGGAAACGAAGATTAATACCCCATAGCGTTTTAGAGTGGCATCACTTTAGGATTAAAGATTTATTGGTTTATGATGGCTATGCGTTCTATTAGTTAGTTGGTAAGGTAACGGCTTACCAAGACATCGATAGATAGGGGTCCTGAGAGGGAGATCCCCCACACTGGTACTGAGACACGGACCAGACTCCTACGGGAGGCAGCAGTGAGGAATATTGGACAATGGAGGCGACTCTGATCCAGCCATGCCGCGTGAAGGATGACTGCCCTATGGGTTGTAAACTTCTTTTATAGAGGAAGAAACGTAGTTACGTGTAACTATTTGACGGTACTCTACGAATAAGGACCGGCTAACTCCGTGCCAGCAGCCGCGGTAATACGGAGGGTCCAAGCGTTATCCGGAATCATTGGGTTTAAAGGGTTCGTAGGCGGGTTAATCAGTCAGAGGTGAAATCCCATCGCTTAACGATGGAACTGCCTTTGATACTGTTAGTCTTGAGTTACATTGAAGTGGATAGAATATGTAGTGTAGCGGTGAAATGCATAGATATTACATAGAATACCGATTGCGAAGGCAGTCCACTAAGTGTATACTGACGCTGATGAACGAAAGCGTGGGGAGCGAACGGGATTAGATACCCCGGTAGTCCACGCCGTAAACGATGGACACTAGTTGTTGGGCGATAGTTCAGTGACTAAGCGAAAGTGATAAGTGTCCCACCTGGGGAGTACGGTCGCAAGATTGAAACTCAAAGGAATTGACGGGGGCCCGCACAAGCGGTGGAGCATGTGGTTTAATTCGATGATACGCGAGGAACCTTACCAGGGCTTAAATGTAGGATGCATTAGACAGAGATGTTTATTTCTTCGGACTTCTTACAAGGTGCTGCATGGTTGTCGTCAGCTCGTGCCGTGAGGTGTCAGGTTAAGTCCTATAACGAGCGCAACCCCTATTTTTAGTTGCTAACAGGTGAAGCTGAGGACTCTAGAGAGACTGCCGGTGCAAACCGCGAGGAAGGTGGGGATGACGTCAAATCATCACGGCCCTTACGTCCTGGGCTACACACGTGCTACAATGGTAATGACAGAGGGCAGCTACTAGGTGACTAGGTGCGAATCTTTAAACATTATCACAGTTCGGATTGGAGTCTGCAACTCGACTCCATGAAGCTGGAATCGCTAGTAATCGCATATCAGCCATGATGCGGTGAATACGTTCCCGGGCCTTGTACACACCGCCCGTCAAGCCATGGAAGCTGGGGGTGCCTGAAGTCGGTGAGCGTTAAGCAGCCGCCTAGGGTAAAACTGGTAACTAGGGCTAAGTCGTAACAAGGTAGCCGTACCGGAAGGTGCGGCTGGAACACCTCCTTTCTAGAGAAAAGAGATGTATGTTACAGAGAAATTATTTACTTTTCTAATGCTGTTAATTTTTAAATTATATAGAATACAAACTACTATTGAGTCTCGTAGCTCAGCTGGTTAGAGCGCTACACTGATAATGTAGAGGTCGGCAGTTCGAGTCTGCCCGAGACTACAACAGGCTAAGCCTGCTTATATAAGCAGTAGCAAAGCAGTGAAGATAGTTAAAGATTGTATTTCAGGAAATTCTAGAAGATGAGTAGTAGTTATTAGTCTACCTACTAACTACCAGAAACTAATTAACTAGTAATGGGGGATTAGCTCAGCTGGCTAGAGCGCTTGCCTTGCACGCAAGAGGTCATCGGTTCGACTCCGATATTCTCCACAAGGCTATGCCTTGAGATAATTATTTATCTTGAGTGTATATTAGTAGTCCTACTGATTAACATCAGTTGCGACTCGCCACAGTTCATTGACATATTGATATAAATAATATTTGAAATAAAATATTACTTGAGTAGACATTATAGCTCTATTAATAGAGCTATGATAGAAATAAGAATAACGACGAGAGTTGTAAAGATTAAAGACGCAAAAGAGTACAATAAGCTAATTAAGGGTGTATGGCGGATGCCTAGGCTCTCAGAGGCGAAGAAGGACGTGATAAGCTGCGATAAGCTACGGGGATTTGCACATAAGAGTTATATCCGTAGATTTCCGAATGGGGCAACCCACTATATTGAAGATATAGTACCGAAAGGGGCAAACCCGGTGAACTGAAACATCTAAGTAACCGGAGGAAGAGAAAATAATAATGATTTCGTTAGTAGTGGCGAGCGAACGCGAAAGAGCCCAAACCCATTCTGTTACGGCAGGATGGGGGTTGTAGGACTGAAATATTGAGAAGGGATTGAATTAGAATAACCTGGAAAGGTTGACCAAAGAGGGTGATAGTCCCGTATAGGTAAGAGAATTGATCATATCAGATTCCTGAGTAGGGCGGGGCACGAGGAACCCTGTCTGAATCTGCCGGGACCATCCGGTAAGGCTAAATACTCCTGAGAGACCGATAGTGAACTAGTACCGTGAGGGAAAGGTGAAAAGAACCCTAAATAAGGGAGTGAAATAGATCCTGAAACCGTACACCTACAAGCGGTCGGAGCCATTTTACATGGTGACGGCGTGCCTTTTGCATAATGAGCCTACGAGTTACTTTATCTAGCAAGGTTAAATTCTTAAGGAATGGAGCCGTAGCGAAAGCGAGTCTTAATAGGGCGTTTTAGTTAGGTTGAGTAGACGCGAAACCTGGTGATCTACCCATGGGCAGGTTGAAGCTGTAGTAACATACAGTGGAGGACCGAACCCGTTGACGTTGAAAAGTCTTGGGATGACCTGTGGGTAGGGGTGAAAGGCCAATCAAACCAGGAAATAGCTCGTACTCCCCGAAATGCATTTAGGTGCAGCGTTGTATTAGTTATATAGAGGTAGAGCTACTGATTGGATGCGGGGGCTTCATCGCCTACCAATTCCTGACAAACTCCGAATGCTATATAATGATTTACAGCAGTGAGGGCATGGGTGCTAAGGTCCATGTCCGAGAGGGAAAGAACCCAGACCATCAGCTAAGGTCCCTAAATATATGTTAAGTTGAACTAACGAGGTTTGTCTGCTTAGACAGCTAGGATGTTGGCTTGGAAGCAGCCATTCATTTAAAGAGTGCGTAACAGCTCACTAGTCGAGCGGACGAGCATGGATAATAATCGGGCATAAACATATTACCGAAGCTATGGATTTACAGATTTACTGTAAGTGGTAGGGGAGCATTCTAGTTGTGCTGAAGGTTTTCCGTAAGGGATGCTGGAACGACTAGAAAAGAAAATGTAGGCATAAGTAACGATAAGGCGGGTGAGAAACCCGCCCTCCGAAAGACTAAGGTTTCCTCAGCGATGCTAATCAGCTGAGGGTTAGTCAGGGCCTAAGGCGAACCCGAATGGGGTAGTCGATGGACAACAGGTTAATATTCCTGTACACGCACCTATTAAAAGTGACGGATTTCCTAAACTCTTGCGTACTGACGGAATAGTACGCTGAGCCTAACCTTCGGGTGAAGCGAAAGAGCGTAAGAAGTTCCAAGAAAAGCGAGGGCTGCGTCCTGTACCGTAAACCGACACAGGTAGTTGGGATGAGTATTCTAAGGAGCTCGAGTGATTCATGGCTAAGGAACTAGGCAAAATCGACCCGTAACTTCGGGAGAAGGGTCGCCTCCAATTTATTGGAGGCCGCAGTGAAAAGGTCCAGGCGACTGTTTATCAAAAACACAGGGCTCTGCTAAAACGAAAGTTGATGTATAGGGCCTGACACCTGCCCGGTGCTGGAAGGTTAAGTGGAGGGTTTAGATTTCGATCGAAGATCTGAAATGAAGCCCCAGTAAACGGCGGCCGTAACTATAACGGTCCTAAGGTAGCGAAATTCCTTGTCGGGTAAGTTCCGACCTGCACGAATGGTGCAACGATCTGGACACTGTCTCAGCCATGAGCTCGGTGAAATTGTAGTATCGGTGAAGATGCCGATTACCCGCTACGGGACGAAAAGACCCCGTGAACCTTTACTATAGCTTAGTATTGGCTTTGGATAAGTAATGTGTAGGATAGGTCGGAGACTTTGAAGCGGCATCGCTAGGTGTTGTGGAGTCATTGTTGAAATACGACCCTTTGCTTATCTAGAGTCTAACCCAGTGATGGGGACAGTGCTTGGTGGGTAGTTTGACTGGGGTGGTCGCCTCCAAAAGAGTAACGGAGGCTTCTAAAGGTACCCTCAGTACGCTTGGTAACCGTGCGTAGAGTGCAATGGCATAAGGGTGCTTGACTGCGAGACCTACAAGTCGATCAGGTTGGAAACAAGAGCATAGTGATCCGGTGGTTCCGCATGGAAGGGCCATCGCTCAAAGGATAAAAGGTACTCCGGGGATAACAGGCTGATCTCCCCCAAGAGCTCACATCGACGGGGGGGTTTGGCACCTCGATGTCGGCTCGTCACATCCTGGGGCTGGAGAAGGTCCCAAGGGTTGGGCTGTTCGCCCATTAAAGTGGCACGCGAGCTGGGTTCAGAACGTCGTGAGACAGTTCGGTCTCTATCTGTAGCGGGCGTTAGAAATTTGCGTGGATTTGACTCTAGTACGAGAGGACCGAGTTGAACTAACCTCTGGTGTATCAGTTGTTCCGCCAGGAGCATTGCTGAGTAGCTACGTTGGGAAGGGATAAGCGCTGAAAGCATATAAGCGCGAAACCCACCACAAGATGAGATTTCTTTAAAGGGTGGTTGTAGACTACGACCTTGATAGGATACAGGTGTAAAGGCAGTAATGCCATAGCCGAGTATTACTAATAACCCATAGGCTTATGTACTGCGGGCTTTAATTTTCTTACACATCAAGTAATAAAAGATATAAGATATTATTTAGATCAATATGTTAACATTAACAGTTAGCACTAGCTAATTGCAACAACCTTAAGGTGATTATTGCAATAGGGCTCACCTCTTCCCATTCCGAACAGAGCAGTTAAGCCTATTAGCGCAGATGGTACTACCACTGGTGGGAGAGTATGTCATCGCCTTTTTTTAAAAACTTCATTCATTAACTTGAATGAAGTTTTTTTTTGATATCAACTCAAAATAATAATAAGATTGTAGATCAAGATATATTTTAGGGGACTTCGTAATTTATGTATATAATTTAGTTAATCTATAGCGGAAGAATTTTACATCTCTAACTCCTCTAAATTGGTTTTTAAACTCTTTATTTTTGCATTAAAAGGTCTTGCAGAAGCATTGGTACTTCTATTATCAAAATAGTTTAATATGTTATCGTAATGAATTTGTATTGTTCTCGATATGGTGTTGAATGATTTAAAGCCTTGATTTTCGACTTGATTATACCACTGTGCTAGTTTAAGTTTAGCTGTACCTTTATCTGTATTATTTTCATAGATATGCTCTATTCAATGACTTAAAATATCAAAGTATTCTAAAATACCCTCAGGTAAAAATAACGAGCTAATTCTAAATCCAAAAAACTATAATTTTAACCCAAAGATAAATTAATCCCCAACTTTAAGACTTGATCCGATTTTAGGGTAGAATCCTTAAAATTGTGCTATTTCTGATTGCCGCTTATTAGGTAACACGATTTATGAGTATCTTTGATGCATGTATGGAATTGTAGATTGCAATAGTTTTTACGCGTCATGTGAACGTGTGTTTAGACCTGAATTGAAAGGAGAACCTATTGTGGTCTTGTCCAATAATGACGGTTGTGTAATAGCACGTAGTAGCGAAGTAAAAGCTTTTAAAGATATTCCGATGGGAGCTGTTGCATTCCAGTATCAAAAAAAGTTTAAAGAGTATGGGATCCATGTTTTTTCATCTAATTATGCGTTGTATGGAGATATGAGCAGTCGTGTCATGAGTATTATTGAGTCTTATGTTGATAATTTAGAACCTTACTCCATTGATGAAGCTTTTTTTAGGTTGTACGGAAAGACGGTTGAAGAGGCGGAGTTAATAGGAAATAAGATCCAGAAAGAAATTTTACGTCAGTTAGGTTTACCTGTGAGTGTTGGATTAGCAAACAGTAAAGCTTTGTCTAAAGTAGCTAATAATATTGTAAAAAAATTTCCAGAGAAAACTAATAACGTGTATGTGATTGGAACTGAAGTACAACGAATAAAAGCTTTACAGTGGACTAAGATTGGTGATGTTTGGGGAATAGGTCATCAATTAAACAAGCAATTAAATATGATGGGAATCCACAAAGCCTACGGTTTCACCCTGTTATCTGATACTTTGGTAAGAAAGCGTTTTTCGGTTGTGGGTTTGCGTTTGAAACATGATCTGGAGGGTAAGCCTAGTATTGGAGCTGAGAAATATGGTGATAAATTGATGATAGCTACAACCCGAAGTTTTCCTAATGAATTAAAATACTTAAAAGACATAGAGGAGCGTGTAGCTACATTTGCCAATAGTTGTAGCGAGAAATTAAGAAAACAAAATAGTGAATGTGCTGGAGCTTATGTTTTTTTAAAATCTAACAGATATGGAAAGGAATATGTAAAACTAACTGGAATTGTACATTTTGGTTTTGAAACTAGCTCTAGCATTACAATAACTAAAAAAGTATTAGAGAAATTAAGAGAAATTTTTAAAGATGGCCATGCTTACAAAAAAGCAGGAGTTGTACTGATATCCATAAAACCAGCCGATAGTCATCAAACAAGGTTGTTTGCAGATGAAAATCCAAAGCATCAATTATTGATGAATGCCATGGATGCAATGAATCAGAAAATGGGAAAGGGTAAGCTGAAATTGGCAAATCAGGATACGAAACAAACATGGAAAATGAGACAGGAATATTTGTCTCCACAATACACAACAAATATAAAGGATATAATTACAATAAATTGCAAGGTATGAGTTTGATTTTTTACGAATACAAATCAGAAGGATTTGTAGAACTACTCTTGATAGAAAACGGAATTAAAGCAGGTTTTCCTTCACCCGCAGCAGATTTTGAGGGAAATAGAATTTCTTTAGACAAAGAATTGATTAAAAATGAAACGGCTACTTTTTTTGCTAGAGTTGATGGTGATTCTATGATTGGTGCAGGAATGGCTAATGGAGATTTATTGGTGATTGATAGAAGTTTAGAGCCACGGCACGATAAAATAGCAGTTTGTATGCTGGATGGCGAGTTTACTGTGAAAAGACTAAAGGTTACGGAAGAAGCGGTATATTTGGTTCCAGAAAATGAAGCATTTTCGGAAATAAAAGTAGAAGAAAATCAGGAGTTGGTGATTTGGGGACTCGTAACCTATGTGATTAAAAAAACATAAATGATATTAGTAGACTTTAGAAACTGGAAATTTGATAAATCTTTTGGGTATTTATCCAATACACAAAATAAATTGTTAGAACGTGAATTTGATACGTTAAAGAAACTAGGTTGTTTTATGATATTGGAATTGTTCGTTGCCCAAAGAAATAGAATTGCCATTTCTGATATATTTTTTGAGAACAAGAAGGCTATAGCTGTTTCATCAGTAAATAACTTATCTGATTTTTTTGAAAGTATTGACAAAGTTTTAGACTTAAAAAACAAAGAGGTTATCGATTATACAGAAGCTGCCGAGGAGGAGGTTTATTTTTATGGAAGCAGTAGTTTAGTAGTACACAAAAAATCAGAAATAGCTTTGTGTGGTGTTAACACGTATTCGGACGAATCTTTGTTTGATGAATATTGCGAAGATTTTGAGTTTACTCCTTTTTCTTTTGAATTACCAGAAGGTATGTTTACTCGTGATATGGCATTTTTTGTAAAAGATATTTTGTTAATCTGCCTAGATTATATTACTGATAAGAAGAAGAAAAAACAATTGCTTTCTTTTTTAAAAAGTCGGGAAATTACAGTTATATCTTTTACCAAAGAACAGGTAGAGAAAGGTGCTTTCAATCTGATTTCTTTTGAGGGTGGGTTGATGATGACAAAGGAGGTTTGTGGTATATTTACAGAAAAGCAAAAAGAAGCCTTACAAGGCGTAAATGTCAAAATTATTGAACTTCCTTTTCTAGATAAAGCGGGAGTTTTATTAAGAAATATTATTTTTAGCGAAGTGTAAAATAAATTAAAAAAGGATGAACACATATGTGTGCTCACCCTTTTTTAGTGGGTTATTCGATCTCAGAAGTTCTTTCTTGCTGAATAGAAATGATTAATTTTTGATTTTCTTTATCTAAATTCATATAAATAGTATCACCATCATTTAGATTAGAATTAACAATTTCTTCTGCTAAGGCATCTTCTATATATTTTTGAATAGCTCTTTTTAAAGGTCTAGCACCGTATTTTTTATCAAATCCTTTGTCTGCAATATAATCTTTTGCATTGTTGCTTAAAATTAAAGTATAGCCTAATCCTTGAATACGGTTGGTTAACTTAACTAATTCAATATCTATAATTTTATGAATATCTTCTTTTTCTAAAGCATTAAACAAAATCACATCATCTATTCTGTTTAAGAACTCAGGAGCAAAAGACTTTTTCAACGCACCTTCAATTACACCTTTAATATGTTCGTTAGCCTGTGCTTTTTTAGAAGAAGTACCAAAACCAACTCCAGCACCAAAATCTTTTACTTGACGAGCTCCAATGTTGGAAGTCATAATAATGATTGTATTTCTAAAATCAATCTTACGGCCTAAACTATCTGTTACATACCCATCATCTAAAATTTGCAACAACATATTAAACACATCAGGATGTGCTTTTTCAATTTCGTCCAGTAAAACAATAGAATACGGTTTTCTTCTTACTTTTTCAGTTAACTGACCACCTTCTTCATATCCTACATAACCCGGAGGTGCTCCTACCAATCTAGAAATAGCAAATTTTTCCATGTATTCGCTCATATCAATACGAATTAACGCATCTTCAGAGTCAAATATTTCTGAAGCTAATATTTTAGCCAATTGTGTTTTTCCCACACCTGTTTGTCCTAAAAAGATAAATGAGCCAATGGGTTTATTGGGGTCTTTTAATCCTACTCGGTTACGTTGAATTGCCTTAATTACTTTGGTAACTGCTTCGTTCTGACCAATTACCTTCCCTTTAATAGTAGCAGGTAATTCTTTTAATTTACTACTTTCTGCTTCTGCTACTCTATTTACAGGAATCCCGGTCATCATAGATACCACTTCGGCAACATTCTCTTCAGTAACAGTTTCTCTATTTAGCCTAGATGCTTCTTCCCATTGTTGTTGCGCAGATGCTAAAGCCGCTTCCATGTTTTTTTCATCGTCGCGCAACTTTGCAGCTTCTTCGTATTTTTGACTGTTTACAGCTTTTGTTTTTTTATTTTTTATTTTCTCTAACTCCGTCTCTAATTTTATAATTTGATCTGGAACTACAATGTTTGTAATATGAATTCTAGATCCAGATTCATCCAAAGCATCAATAGCTTTATCAGGTAAAAAACGATCGGTCATATAACGATTTGTCAATTTTACACAAGCATCAATAGCTGCATCTGTAAAGGTAACATTGTGGTGGTCTTCGTACTTTCCTTTAATATTTTGCAAAATTTGTATAGTCTCTTCTTCAGAAGTAGGTTCTACAATTACTTTTTGAAAACGCCTTTCCAGTGCACCATCTTTTTCTATGTTCTGACGATACTCATCTAACGTTGTAGCTCCAATACATTGAATTTCTCCTCTGGCCAAGGCAGGTTTTAACATATTAGATGCGTCCAGAGACCCTGTAGCTCCACCAGCTCCCACAATGGTATGAATTTCATCTATAAACAAGATAATATCATCATTTTTTTCTAACTCATTCATCAAAGCCTTCATGCGTTCTTCAAATTGACCACGGTATTTTGTACCTGCAACTAAACTTGCCAAATCTAAAGAAATTACCCTTTTGTTAAAAAGAATCCTAGAAACTTTACGTTCTATAATTCGCAAGGCCAAACCTTCAGCAATGGCAGATTTTCCCACCCCAGGCTCACCAATTAGCATAGGGTTATTTTTTTTACGTCTACTTAGTATTTGAGAAACACGTTCAATTTCTTCCTTACGTCCAACAACAGGGTCTAACTTATTAGTCTCTGCCATAGAAGTTAAGTCACGCCCAAAATTATCTAAAACAGGTGTTTTAGATTTTTTATTTGTGTTGCCTTGAGGTTGATTCCTTTCAAATGATCCTGGGTTTCCAGTTCCCGAAAAATCTTGCGAATTTTCGTTGGTAGGTGATTGAAAAGTGTCTTCTATTTCATCAATATTATCATCGTTCTGACTCAGTTGTTTATATAACGATTTTACATCGTTGTACGAAATATGTAGCTTATCTAAAATTTTGGTAATAGGATCATTATCATTGCGTAAAATACACAACAGTAATAATGCTGTATCAACAGTATCGCTATTGTGTAGTCTAGCTTCTAAAAACGTAGATTTTAGAGCTTTTTCTGCTTGTTTTGTTAAATGTAGATTTTTTCTATCACTTACTGCAATTGGTAAGCTAGAAATAGGGTGTAGTGCCTCTACCTTGTGTTTTAAATACTCAAGATTTACATCCAATGCTACCAACATATCATTTGCTTTGCTAGTTTGATTTCTAATGATGCCTAACACAAGGTGTTCTGTACCAATAAAATCGTGACCTAGTCTGATAGCTTCTTCTTTACTGAAACCAATCACATCTTTTACCTCTTGTGAGAAATTATCATCCATATTGCTGTGTTTTAAGGTTCGGTTTTACGTAAATTTAATAGTTTTTTTTTAAATAATTTGCAAATAACTATCCATACTTTAAGCTTGTTAAAAATTTAGGTTTTTAAACTTCTGTATTTCAATCCGTTAGTTATTTGTTTTGATACTAAATAGAGATAGATAAAGTATTTGTTTTGTTTTTTTGTTGATAACTTATGTTTAAATTACGAGTCTGTTGCATTTGCAAAATCGATGAAAAGGTGTAAATTGCTATGTTGATAATAAAAATATAACTTAAGAATAATATACATGATTGAAGGAGAAAAGCTAATCCCAATTAATATAGAAGAGCAGATGAAATCTGCATATATTGATTACTCAATGTCTGTAATTGTGTCACGTGCACTACCTGATGTTAGAGATGGGTTAAAGCCTGTACATAGACGTGTGCTTTTTGGAATGCATGAATTGGGGATTAAATCTACAGGGGCTTATAAAAAGTCTGCAAGAGTTGTAGGAGAGGTTTTAGGAAAGTATCACCCACACGGAGATACATCCGTATACGATTCCATGGTGCGTATGGCTCAGAATTGGAGTGTGCGCTATATGATGGTTGATGGACAAGGTAACTTTGGTTCTGTTGATGGAGATAGTCCCGCAGCAATGCGTTATACTGAGGTTCGTATGCAAAAAATATCTGAAGAGATGCTTTCGGATATAGAAAAAGAAACCATTGATTATAGATTGAATTTTGATGATACGTTAAACGAGCCAACTGTTTTACCAACTCGTATTCCTAATTTATTGGTGAATGGAGCATCTGGTATTGCAGTGGGAATGGCTACTAATATGGCACCTCATAATTTAACAGAGGTGATTAACGGTATTACTGCTTATATTGAAAATAGAGATATTGATATTGATGGTTTGATGGAATACATCAAAGCACCAGATTTTCCTACAGGTGGAACTATTTACGGTTATGAGGGGGTTAAAGATGCTTTTCATACCGGAAGAGGAAAAATTGTAATGCGTGCAAAAGCTACTTTTGAAGAAGTAAAAGGCAGAGAGTGCATTGTTGTTACTGAAATTCCTTATTTGGTGAACAAAGCAGAAATGATAAAAAAAACTGCGGAGTTAGTCAATGATAAAAAACTAGAAGGGATAGCCAACATTCGCGATGAGTCTGACCGTAAGGGAATGAGAGTGGTGTATGTTTTAAAGAAAGATGCAATTCCTAACATTGTACTAAATACACTCTATAAATATACTTCTTTGCAAACTTCTTTTAGTGTGAATAATATTGCACTAGTAAAAGGAAGACCTGAAATGTTGAATTTAAAAGATTTAATTCACCATTTTGTAGAGCATAGACATGAGGTTGTTACCCGTAGAACTGAGTTTGATTTAAAAAAGGCGGAGGCGAGAGCTCATATTTTAGAAGGATTGATTATAGCATCAGACAACATTGATGAAGTAATTAAAATTATTAGAGCCTCTAACAATGGCGAAGAAGCTAGAGAAAAATTAATAGCTCGTTTTGAATTGACAGAAATTCAAGCAAAAGCTATTGTAGAAATGCGTTTACGTCAGTTGACAGGACTAGAACAAGATAAATTGCGAGCTGAGTACGACGATATTATGTTGTTGATTACGGATTTGAAAGATATTTTGGCAAATGAGCCAAGAAGAATGAAGATAATTAAAGACGAACTAATTGCTATTAGAGAAAAATATGGTGATGAAAGACGTTCTATTATTGAGTATGCAGGAGGTGATATGAGGATTGAAGACATGATTCCTGACTCTAAAGTTGTGGTAACTATATCTCATGCAGGTTACGTAAAACGTACACCGTTATCAGAATACAAAACTCAAAACAGAGGAGGAAAAGGTCAAAAAGGAGTAGCAACAAGAAATGAAGATTTCTTAGAGCATTTGTTTGTAGGAACTAATCATCAATATATGATGTTCTTTACTCAAAAAGGTAAAGTATTTTGGATGCGTGTTTACGAAATACCAGAAGGAACAAAAGTATCTAAGGGTAGAGCATTGCAGAACTTAATCAACATAGAGAATGATGATAAAGTAAAAGCATTTTTAGTGACTCAAGATTTAAAAGATCAAGACTATATCAATAGTCATTATGTAATTATGGCTACTAAAAAAGGCCAGGTTAAGAAAAGTTCATTAAAGTTATATTCTAGACCAAGAAACAATGGAGTTCAGGCAATTACTATTAAAGAAGATGATGAGTTGTTAGAGGCTAAATTGACAAATGGAAATAGTCAAGTAATGTTAGCATTAAAATCTGGTAAAACCATTCGTTTTGAAGAAGAGAAGACAAGACCAATGGGAAGAACCGCTTCAGGAGTAAGAGGAATAACTCTTGCTCATGAGAAAGATGCAGTAATTGGTATGATTTCTGTTGATGATATGGAAAGCGATATTTTAGTTGTCTCTGAAAAAGGATACGGAAAACGCTCTAGTTTAGAAGATTACCGCGTAACTAATAGAGGTGGAAAAGGTGTTAAAACTTTAAATGTTTCTGACAAAACAGGGGAGTTGGTTGCTATAAAAAACGTGACAGATCAAGATGATTTGATGATTATTAACAAATCAGGAATTACGATTCGTATGGAAATAGATCAATTAAGAACCATGGGTAGAGCGACACAAGGAGTAAAGTTAATTAATATTAAAGATTCTGATTCTATTGCTGCGGTAGCTAAAGTGATGAAGGATGATGAAGAAGTAAATGAAGATATTACTACTGAATTAGAAATTAGAGACCAATCTGATAACACTCCTAAAAATTAAAAGATAAAAACCTAATAAGAAATAAAGATGATAAAAAGAAATAAAGTACTAGTGGTTACGTTAAGCCTCGTAGCCTCCTTTTCAGTTTTTTCACAAAAAAAGGAATTAAAAAAGGTAAATAGATTAATCAAATCTGGAAAATATTGGCCTGCTTTCAAAGAATTAAAGGTTGTAGAGCCTTTGGCTAAAGGAACCGAGTACGAATCTTATTTTTACTTCTTAAAAGGTAAGAGTCTTTTTGGTAAAAACAACGTAGAAAAATATCCAGAAGCACTCAAATCTTTTAACAATGTTGTAGCTATAGAAAAAGGAAAGGGAGAATATACAAGTAAGGCAAATAGTTATATAAAAATAATTAATTCTAATTATTTATCTACAATAGCTAGAGCTTTAAAAGCGAATGATTACAGTAAGGCAGGAAAAGTTTATGAAGAGTATGCTACCATTTATCCGCAAAGAAGAGATGTGTTAATTAATACACTGTATAGCTATCAACAAGCAAAAAATGATGATAAGGTTGCTGAAATTGCTGAACTTTTGTTAAAAAAAGATAAAAGTAAATTCTCATACACCGCAACCAATTCTCAAACTAAAAGAGTAGAAGAGTTTTTTAGCAAAGAATTTAGAGATAATTTATTGAAAAATAATTACACCGATGCTAAAGATCTTCCTATTGAAGATAAGGTTCGTCAAGGGTACTATGGTTATTTGGTAAGAGTGTATAGTAAAAAAAACATGGGTGATAAAGCTCTAAGTGTTCTAAAAAAAGCTGAGGAAGAGTTTCCTAAACATTCTAAGTTTTACGAAGATTATGCTGCTATCATGTTGAATAAAGGAGATAAACCTGGTTATGTAGCAGCTGTAGAACAAGCTTTAAAAGTAAACCCAGAAAACAAATCTTTATGGTTTAATTTGGGTGTTGTGAGTCAAGAATTAAAAAATAATGAAGCAGCTATTAACGCATACACTAAAGCTATTGAAATAGATTCTACTTACTATGCTGCACACCTTAATAAAGGTGTTGTTATAATGTCTAAAGAACAAAGCTTGATAGATGAGTTAAATAAAAATAGATCTAATAAGATTAAATACAAAGAAGTAAACAGGGAATTAAATGCAATGTATTTAAAAGGAATTAAATCCTTTGAGCAGGCCTACAAAATAAAACCAAGCGAAAACGTAAAGTCAGCTTTAATTAATTTGTATAAAGCAACTAAACAAGAAAAGAAAATAGGACTTTTATAATAAAATATTTTTTTATAAAAACCCCAACCCTTACAAGGGTTGGGGTTTTTGTTTTTATAAGAATAAATTCTGTACAGATTTAAAAGTGGATTAAATGATTTTGAACAAGATTTTGTAGAGCGTTTTTAGTTGAATCTAAGATTTAAATCAGCTTTTTAACTATGTATTAATCATATAAAAAACATTAGAAAAGGAGGGGGTGATTCTTTTTATACACAAAAGAATATCTTATAAAATATTTTTAATTACTCTTAATTTATGAGTGTGTCTTTTCGTATCTACATTATAAATCCCTAGATGGTCTAATCTATCAATTCTTACTTTACCGTGAGCATGAATAATATAGTTGTTAGCCATTATAATTCCAACATGCACAATGTTTCCTTCATCATTGTCAAAAAAGGCCAAATCACCTGGTTCACTTTCTTCTATAAAACTAAGTACTTCACCTTGTTTTGCTTGGTCTTTGGCATCCCTTTTTAAAACATGTCCGTTTAATTTGTACACTAATTGCGTCAATCCAGAACAATCTATACCTATTGGAGATTTTCCTCCCCAAAGATAAGGTGTGTTTAAAAATTGTAGAGCAGTAGTTACAATATTTTCTTTTAATCGTTTACCAGTAAAAATATTTCCCTCCATATAGAGTTTTTCTTCTCCAATAGTAAAATAGTTTTGTTGGTAAAAAGGTAAATGAGATCCAATTAATACATGAGATAGTAAGTGGTTCTGACTCTCAGAAAAATTAATTAAATCGTTGGACAGAACAAGTGGAGATTTGTTTAAGGTTATATAATCTTCTTCAGAAATTAATAAAAACTGCTTATTATCAATCCATCCTTCATAACCATCAAAAGCAAAACGAATTTTACTCCATTTACTACGTATTTCTAACACTTTAAAATGTTCACCTAACAAAAGCTGGCTAACCATTTCAGAAGTGTCTGAAGGATCTAGTCTTACAGGAACAATACTAAGGTTACATATACCGTAATCCATCGAGAAATATAACTTACTTGACTAATTAAATTTTTTAATAATATGGTAGTAGTAGCATAACCACCTTTTTTTACAAATAGCAGCAAAACCAAAATCTACTTACTATTGCTTAAAAATATTTATCAAAGAAACAATAATTATAGCACCTGAGCAACCAAGAAGGTATCCAAGTGATGTAACACCTTATATTTATATTAACTTTACCCATAGGACAACTTAAAAGATGGGGATTCGTAATTTTAACGATAGAGAAAATGTTTTTTTAATTCCTAAATATCAATTTCATCTACGTTTACAAACGTCTTGTTGCTTTTTTAATTTACAAAAAATAATTGTTTATTTTTGATATTCATCAAAATCACTTAATGAAAAATATCATTAATCGTATCTACCAAAATCAGTCTATTATTTACAGAGTTTTTTTATTTGTAATGGTCGTTTTTTCTATTGTTTACTTTTTTCCAACAGGAGGAAAGTTTAAGTACGAATTTCAAAAAGGAACGCCATGGCAATACAAAAATTTACTAGCTCCGTTTGATTTTTCAATTCAAAAAAATGCTGATGAAATTTTACGTGAAAAATCTGAGTTGATTAAAAACTCCAATATATACTATGAATATAATGAGGATATTGAACAAGAGGTTCTTCAAGACTTTTCTAATATTTATAAAAAGACAATTAAAGAAAAAGGACTATCCAAGGATGTTGATACTGCGGCCTCTAAAACTATTGCCTCAAGTTTAATAGCACATCTTTATGATAAAGGATTTGTAGATACTTCTGTAAAAAAGGATGTTTTGCCCAATAGAAAAGTTAGAATTCGTAAAAATCAAGTAGTCCGTGAAATCTTTTTCAAGGATATGATAACTTCCGATGAAATTTTACCATTGATTAATACAACGCTTCAAAATCAGGAGGACTATGCATATAAGAGAATTTTAACAAATGTACTAACAGAAGTTTTAGTTCCCAATGTTTTTTATGATGAAAAATACACCAACAAAGATTTAGAAGAATTATTTAGGTCTATTTCTTATACTAAAGGAAAAGTTTCTACTAAAGAATTGATTATTGCTAGAGGTGATATTGTAGAAGGAAAAAAATTAGAAGTTTTAAACTCATTGAGAGAAGAGTCTCAATCTCAAATTTGGACTCAAAAAAATTATAGGTGGATTGTAACAGGCTATCTTATTCTAGTTTCCTTAGCAATGGGAATGTTAATGCTTTTTTTGTATTTAGATAGAAAAGAAATTTTTGAAAATAATACGCATATTACATTTATTTTTCTTAACATATTGTTGATGGTTTTTTTAGAAACCTTTATAATAAAACAACAAGAAGCCTATTTGTACGTAGTACCGTTATGTATTTTACCTATTGTAATAAAAACATTTTTTGACGCTAGGGTAGCGATGTTCTCATACCTACTAACTGTGATTATGCTTGGTTTTGTAGTACTCAATAGTTTTGAGTTTATTTACTTACAAACTATTGCTGGTTTTGTTACCATTTTGACAGTATCAGACATTCATAAGAGAGGAAATTTATTTATATCTATTATAAAAATAACTATTGTCTACATGCTAACTTATTTGGCTTTTTATATTATTCACGAGGGGGGGATTGATCAAATAAAAAGCAGTTATTTTATTTTATTTGCTCTAAATGGAGTTTTGTCGTTTTTAGCGGTGTTTTTAATTTGGTTGTACGAAAAGTTATTTGGATTAGTTTCAGATATTACATTGTTAGAGTTGTCTAACACAAACAGCTTGTTGTTACGGGAGTTAAACGAAAAAGCACCAGGAACTTTTCAGCACTCTATGCAAGTAGCAAATTTAGCAGAAGCCGCAGCTAATGAAATTAACGCCAATGTGATGTTGGTTAGGACAGGAGCGTTGTATCATGACATAGGTAAAATTTTAAATCCCTTTTATTTTACAGAAAATCAATCTACAAACGTAAATCCCCATAATGAACTATCTCCTAAAGACAGTGCTAGAATTATTATAGGACACACTTTAGAAGGGATAGAATTGGCTAAAAAACATAGATTGCCAGACAGGATTATAGATTTTATAAGAACACATCATGGTACAAGTTTGGTGTACTATTTCTACAAACAAGAATTAGAACAAAATCCGGATATTGTAGATTCCAACGATTTTAGATACCCTGGTCCCCTGCCTTTTTCAAAAGAAACATCTATTTTAATGATGTGCGATGCAGCAGAAGCAGCCTCAAAAAGCTTGTCAAATCCGACGGCTATTGCTATAGACGAACTAATAGAGCGTATTATAGAGAAACAAAAATCCGATGGACAATTTTTAAATGCTAATATTACTCTAAAAGAGATAGAAAGTATTAAAAAAGTGATTAAGAAAAAGCTTAAAAACATATATCACGTACGGATTCAATATCCTGAATAAAAAAAAACAAAAAAAAATTGGTGGGATTGAAGTAAAGAACTATATTTGCAACCGCTAATTGAGATAGTTAAATATTTCAGGAGAGGTGCCAGAGTGGTAATGGAGCAGTTTGCTAAACTGTCGACGGGTAACTGTCGCCAGGGTTCGAGTCCCTGTCTCTCCGCTATTAAAAGATATAGATGACTTTATCGGGGTGTAGCGTAGCCCGGTCATCGCGCCTCGTTTGGGACGAGGAGGTCGCAGGTTCGAATCCTGCCACCCCGACAACAAGAGTAAAGGGCCCTTAGCTCAGCTGGATAGAGCACCTCCCTTCTAAGGAGGCGGTCGAAGGTTCGAATCCTTCAGGGCTCACTTTAAATCCTCACTATTTATTTAGTGGGGATTTTTTGTTTTAAAAAAAAGTATGATAAAGCGTTTATAACTAAGTCTATTTGTCGTTATTGATAATGTTGGATTTTATTTAATTAAAAAGATTTCTGACAAAATGAAACTTAGCAGAATATTTATATATGCTAATGAATTAAACCCTTCTTAGAAAATGGGCATATACAAAGCAATTTTAGAAAAACGAGCTATTCCTAATTTGTAAAACCAAAAGATTAGATACAACGACTTCTAAATAATAAATTAAACTCTTAAATAATAAAATCCATTACTCATAATTTTTTTACAATCTTGATAGTAGTACTCATTTAGAAATTTAATTGGTATGATACCATGCAAGTAGAATAATTTTATTCATCTTGTTTAAAATGAGTCAACTGTCTAGTAACGATTCTAAATTAAATAGAAGAATTTATTTCTTGAGTAAATAAATTAGAATGTACATTTTATATTTAAAAAATATCTGTTTTAATTTTCATCCATGTTTTTATCAATAAAAATGTAAAAATAAATACGATAAAACTCGTGATAATGGCGTTTTTATATGCCCCGTAAATCCAGAAACCTGTAGCAAATAGCACTCCGTAAATAACAACAGAACCCAACAACATTGCGTAAATTCCTAAAGTTAAACTACTTGTGTTTGTTTTGTTGTTAGTACTTTCAGGCGACGTGTTTTTTGCTAAATTTTTTATTCTATTCCAGCCATTACCACCTGGGCTAATTTTATTGTAAAAGGTTATTAGTACTTCGTCTGATTCTGGTTTGGTTAGAACAGTTACAAATATCCAAACAAGTGTTGTTAACAATACAATAAAGGGGTACTTACCCCAAATGGGGAAAATACTGTTTGTTGATTGGAATAATATTAGATTTAAAGTTGAATTGTTTAAAGCAATAGAAATGATGCCCGAAGATACCATGGCAGAAATTTCACTCCATGCATTAATTCTCCACCAAAACCATCTCAAAATAAATAACAGTCCAGTTCCCGCTCCAAACATTAATATTAAATTAAACAATTGCATTGCATTCGTTAAAAAAAGTGCAAGCGTGGCACTTATAATCATTAAAACAACTGTAGTAATTCTACCTACTAAAACTAATTTCTTTTCAGAAGCAAATGGATCAATTTGCTGTTTGTATAAATCATTCACAACATAAGATGCTCCCCAATTTAGATGGGTCGAAATAGTGCTCATATATGCGGCTATTAGAGAGGCTAAAACCAAGCCAAGAAGACCGCTAGGTAATTTAGTTAGCATGGCAGAATAAGCCAAATCATGCCCCAATTTAGATTCTGATATGTTTGGAAATGCTGTATGAATACTTTCCAAATCAGGATATACAACTAACGATGCTAGTGCAACAATAATCCATGGCCAAGGTCTTAAGGCATAGTGCATAATGTTAAAAAAAAAGGTAGCTCCAATGGCGTGATTTTCATTTTTAGCAGCAAGCATTCTCTGTGCAATATAACCACCGCCTCCAGGTTCAGCTCCGGGATACCAAGAACTCCACCATTGAACAGCTAACGGAATAATAAGTAAAGTTATCAAAGAGTTTGTGTTAGTAAAGTCTGGAAAAAAAGAAAGTTTATCAACTACGTTTTTGTGTTGTAGTAAAGAATTTAAACCCCCTATTTCTGGTAAGCCTACAATATAATAAGCAGCACCCATGGCTCCAATCATCGCTACAAAAAACAACAAAAAATCGGTATAAACAACACCTCTAAAACCGCCAATCGCACTAAATATAACTGTTATCAAACCAGCGCTAATAACTGTTTGCCAAGGTTCTAAGCCCAGCATTACTTGTCCTATCTTGATAGCTGCTAAGGTAACTCCAGCCATTGCAAGTACATTAAACACAACACCTAGATAAACAGACCTAAATCCTCTTAAAAATTTAGCAGGCTTTCCACCGTATCTTAATTCGTAAAATTCAATATCAGTATTTACATTGGATTTTCGCCAGAGTTTAGCATAGACAAAAACAGTTAAAAGCCCAGTTAAGAGAAAGGCCCACCAAACCCAATTTCCAGAAACACCATTATTTCTTACAATATCTGTAACAAGATTAGGGGTATCGGTAGAAAAAGTAGTTGCTACCATAGAAAGTCCTAATAACCACCATGGCATGTTTTTACCTGATAAAAAGAATTCAGAAGAGTTTTTACTCGATTTTTTAGAGACAACAAAACCAATCAATAATGTTGATACAAAAAACAAACAGATTAGGGTGTAATCCAAAGTACTTAAAGAAATCATTTGTAATAATTAGGTTATTTAAAAGTATAAAAACAAAATTTGTAATTGATAAGAATTCAGGTTTTTTAGACTTCGAATTTTAGATGTACTACTTCGTTTGAAACGATGATTGATGGACTTATGGTAGAGATAAATTGAGCAATGTTTTTTCAGGGTTTCAAAATCTAGAGTTATTATATGAAATAATAACTCTGGATTTTTATTGAGTAAATATGGTAATGTTGCATTGTTAGAAAAAATCAGGAAAAAAATATAGTTATTTTAAAATACACTATGGATAAACTTTTAGTAAACTACTACCTCTAGGTATAATGAATTATATCAATAAAAAGCACATAAAATAAAGGTGGGAAAAACTAAAATTTAATCCTCTATAGATTAGTAATCTTTGTTTTTTTTATCATGTTCACATATCATTGTGTGAGCTTTAGAGAATTTTATTTCAATTTATTTAGTTTTTTTTTTTTGATAGTAATATATTTGTGCGTATAAAATTTTTAAATTGACAGACGAGGAGCTAATAGAACAAATTGTAAAAAGTAACGATACACGAATGTTTTCAGTATTGTACGACAGATACAGTTCTAAAGTGTATAGTAAATGTCTGTCTTTTGTAAAATCTAAAGAAGTAGCAGAAGATTTAACTCACGATTTATTTATCCAACTTTTTACTAAAATTAAAAGCTTCAGAGGAGAATCTAAATTCTCTACCTGGCTGTATTCTTTTACATACAATTTTTGCGTAAATTATGTTCAAAGAGATAAATATAAAAAAAACGAACAAACCAGCGATGAACTAGAAAAATCTTTGAGAGATGTAGAAGAAGTTGATGATGCCTTAATTTTTGAGATAAGAGCCTCTAAACTAAAATTAATTTTAGAAAAAATACCTCCTGAAGATAAAATAATATTGTTGATGAAGTATCAAGATGATATGTCTATAAAAGAATTATCAGTACTTTTAGAAATAGGAGAAAGTGCTGTTAAAATGCGTTTAAATAGAGCTAAAAAAAGAGCTTTAGAACAATACCAAACCTTGTAGCCGTATGAGTAATCCTTTTAAAGAAATACAAGAAACAAAAGCTCCTTCTGAAGATTTAAGAAGAAGAGTGATGGATGATGTTGATAAAGTAAAACTAACACTTGATATTGCAGAATTGTTTTTGCTACAATCATCAGAAATAATCACAAGTTTATTTAAAACTGATAAAAAATAAATACAAGGAATTATGGAAACATCAAGTCTAGTTAAATTTTACCCAATGTTGATAGATTTCTCAATTATTGCAGGTAAGATAATAGGATTTATATTAATAGCTTTTATTGTTTTGAAACTAATTATGTACGTAGTTCAAAAGTTATTAAAAAGGTTGAATCTAGCTAAGGTAGTTGATAAATTAAATGAATCAGAGGCTTTTGGTAAGAAAAAAATAGAGATAGATTTAGTTAAAATATTTCTGCCTATTGTTAAATGGCTTGTTATTTTAATTTTTACTATAATAGGAGCAGAAATGTTACAGTTAGAGATGGTTTCATCTGGCATATCTAGCGTAATTAGTATTATGCCTAAAGTGTTTAGTGCTGTTCTAATTTTTGTAATAGGTGTATATCTAGCAAGTTTGGTAAAAACGGCTATGAGCTCTGTGATGAAGTCTTTAGGTAATGGAGTTGCTAATATAGTTTCTACAGTAATGTTCTATGTTGTTGTTATTTTTGTTTCTGTAGCGGCTTTAGAACAAATTGGAGTTAACACTGATATTGTGCAAAGTAACATCACATTAATATTTGGATCAATATTAGTAACATTTACAATCTCTTTTGGATTAGGTTCTAAAGAAATTGTTACAAAATTACTACTTGGTTTTTACACTAAAAAAACATTATCAACAGGCCATAAAATACAAATTGATGATTTTATTGGAACAATAGTATCAATTGACCCAATTTTTATGGTAGTAAAATCAGTTGATGAAACGAATGTGTACCCTATTAAAGAAGTTTCAGAAAAAAACATAAAAATTTTAAATTAAAAAGTGACCTAGTAAACTATTTAGTGTCTTAATTGTATAGCGTTTTATAGCTGATTAGCCAGGGGTGGTTTTTCAGAATTTATACGTTATGAATTATAGATTAGGGGTAGTCTATGTTTGTTTACTATTTTTTATACATGGATTTGTGTAATCATTATTTATTAAGTTAAATTTATTTACAAGTCCAAAAAAAAGCATCTCTTAAGAGATGCTTTTTTTATTTAGAACATAAGATATTTTATTAAATACAAAAAAATTAAATTAAAAAGTGACCTAGTAAACTATTTAGTGTCTTAATTGTACAGCGTTTTATAGCTGATTAGCTAGGGGTGGTTTTTCAGAATTTAGACGTTATGAATTATAGATTAGGGGTAATCTATGTTTGTTTGATTTTTTATACAATAATTTGTTTACAATTAAAAGAAAGCATCTCGTTAGAGATGCTTTCTTTATTTAGAAGAATAATTAGCTTGTTTTTGTAAAGTGTTGGTATTTATCTGGTAAAATATTTTATGGGAGGACATTTCTATTAAATATAAAAATTAAAATGTGACCTAGTAGATTATTTAGTGTCTTAATTATATGATGTTCTAAATCAGATTAACTAGGGGTGGTTTTTCAGAATTTAGACATTATGAATTATAGATTAGGGGTAATCTATGTTTATTTGAGTCCCCTTTAAGGGGGCTCTTAGTTTAAAGTTTAGTTGTTAATGTTAGCTTATTTAGTGATTAGCAAAAAAAGAACTTTAAATGAAGTGCTTTTTTTTAGGTTCAAGAATTCGTTAAATCTATCTATTTAGTTTTTTTTACAGGGATAGTACTCTATACTTTTGTGTTTTGGATTTAAATTCTTCAAGATTTGGATAGTAATGCTTCTTTAGGTACTGTATTACAGATATAGATTAGTATCTAGATTACCTTACATAAAATACCTCTTTTTATAATAACTGCTTCAGTTACGTTTTCAGTATATTACTAAGCCAATTTTAATATATATAATAAAACTTTATTTTTGATTGGGTGCTTTGTATATTCTTTAATGGCTCCAGTATATTAATTACTTACCTCGTGTTTTTTATCAATTTTTGATTTAAACAATATAGATTTAATATTTGTTAATATTGTATCAATTTTTTCTTAGGTAGTAGGGGGCTCGTTAATTACAATTGTACATACTGTTATTTTTTAGGAATTGAATTTTTTCCTTCTAGATTCAATTAATATTCCAACAAATTTATTAGGAATCTTATTTGTAATCATTTTTGGAGAGTGTGATTTACAAAGTAGGAAGTCTATTACTTGTCTTACTTCATATAAAATATATAAACGTATTTATTTAGTTTAATACTTAAGTTGTTTACTAAAATATCATAAGATAATCCTTTTACTTTAGTGAATCTATAGGCTGTTAATAACTTATTATCTCATCATACTTCTGATAGTACATTTACCGTTAATTGTTCAGAAGATTTAAATACTAATTTCATTTTAAAACAGTAGAAGCTTATTACTAAACCTATATAATGTACAAATCTAAAGTATCAAACAATACTTTATAAAAACTAAATATCTTGATGTCAGTGTTTTCAAGAGTCTAAATATTCTAGATTTCTCAACTCTGTTTAAAATAGATGAAAATTGTATGTGGAGTTTAGTTAAAATAAAATCAGCAACAGCGTTTTAATGCACTAGAAGTAATCATATAGCTTATCAATATCGTACTGAATTTTCTAGACAATAATATTTTTTGGCACACAGAATTAGCTACAGCAGAAACGTTTTTTTGTGGTTGAATTTAGTATTAGAAAAGCATTTTTATTTGTTTAGAGATGGCGACATCTACAAAGAGTTTGTCTGCAAATAGAAAGCAATAATGAGTTAAACTTTAAAGCGCTACATAGAAATAATAGTATTAATAATATAAGGCCTAGAACTATATATATGCGCTATTGCTACAATAACAAAAGAATTATATATAAAAAAATTAAACAGTGTAACTTAATACTCATAATTTTTATATCACAACAAATATTAAATGAGTTTGTTAAAGAGGGGAGTTTTTTTTAAATGCACATCCTAACTCAATAAGCGAGTCTGTTTTAATAATACCCTTTATATGATCTAGCTTATTGTATAAAATTTCTTTCATATGCTGATGAGATTTAGCAACTATTTTAACAAACAGCGTAAAAGAACCTGTAATATAGTAGCATTCTGTAATTTCTGGAATAGCCTCTAGTTGTTTGATAATTTGTTCAGAATCATGATCTTTTTCTAAAGTTAAACCCGTAAAAGCTCCCCAATCAAAACCAATTTTTTTTTCGTCTATAATAGGTTTAATTCCAAGTAAAATTTTGTTTTCAATTAATTTACTAACACGTTGGTTTACCATAGTATTAGAAATGTTGAGAGTTTGAGCGATTGAAGAGAAAGCTTTTCGGCCATCTTTCTCTAGTTCCTTGAGAATTAATTTGTCAAATTTATCAAGTTCAAAATTTTCGACATCCATAATTGTTAAATTCTATTTTTAGGTATGACCAAAATAAATTTCTCGCATAAGTGTTTATAATTGCTTTTTTACCATGTTTTTAAAGTTAAATTAACTTTATTTTTGACAAAAAAGAACAATTAAATAATTTAAACTTTGTCTTATGAAAAACTATCTTATCATTTTAATGTTTATTTTAGTTTCGGTTACTTCGTTTTCACAAACAAAAATTACGGGTACCGTTACTGATAATTTTAACTTTCCGCTCTTGGGTGCAAGTATACAAATTAAAGACGCCACAAAAGGAACAGTTACCGATGAAAATGGAGCTTTTGAAATTGAAACTTTAGAAGGGCAAGTTTTAGAAATAAGTTATATAGGTTACAAAACCACAGAAATAACTCCAAAAGACAGCAAGCCCTTAGTAATCGTTTTAGAATCTGATAGTCAGCTTTCTGAAGTGATACTAGTTGGATCCAGAAACCCAAAAAGAACCCTGATGGAGAGTGCTGTACCAGTAGATGTAATTGATGTTGCTACAATTGCTGCCAAAACAGGTAAAGTAGAGGTAACAGAAATGTTACAATTTGCTGCCCCTTCTTTTAATGCGCAAAAACAATCGGGTGCAGATGGTGCAGACCATATTACACCCGCAACCTTAAGGGGGTTAGGACCAGATCAAACCTTAGTTTTAATTAATGGAAAAAGAAGACATCAATCTTCTTTAATTAATTTATTTGGAACAAGAGGAAGAGGAAACACAGGAACAGATTTAAATGCAATTCCTGCAACAGCCATTAAAAGAATAGAAGTATTAAGAGATGGGGCTTCTGCACAATATGGTTCTGATGCCATTGCAGGAGTTATCAATATAGTTTTAAAAGATGATTCTGAAGTGCTTTCGGGAGAGGTTTTTTATGGAGCTAACAACTCTAATCCAGACGAATTTTTGCAAAACTTAAAAAAACTAGATGGAAATACAACTAAGGTTACCATGAATTATGGTTCTTCTATTGGTGATAACGGAGGTTTTGTAAACGTAACTGGAGAGTATTTTGACAAAGAGAAAACATTTAGACCTGGAGCAAGCTTTAGATCTAAATTTGGAGAAGCAAGTCTAAACTCCTTTCAAGGTTTTTTTAATGCAGAAATACCAACCAATAAAACTTCTACTTTTTATGCTTTTGGTGGTTATGGAATTAAAAATACAGATGCTTTTGCATTTGACAGAGGAGCTATTGACAAACGAAACGTAGTAACTATTTACCCTAATGGATTTACACCAAGAATTACTTCAATTATAAAAGATCAATCTATTTCATCAGGGTTTAAAACAATGTTTAACAATTGGAATGTAGACTTTAACAATACTTTTGGTAAAAATGATTTTCATTATTTTATCAAAGGAACTTTAAATTCAACTTTACTAGCTGCTTCTCCAGTAGAGTTTGATGCAGGAGGTCATACTTTAAGCCAAAACACAACAAGTATAGATTTTACAAGAAATTTTAATGATGTTTTAGAAGGATTTAATGTAGCATTTGGAACGGAATATAGAACAGAAACCTTTACGATTTTTGCAGGAGAAGAAAAGTCTTATGCAAGTTATGATGTAAATGGAGTACCCGTGGATATCAATACACCAGAAACGGATAAGCCAAAAGGTCCTAATGGAGATGTGAGACCTGGAGGGTCACAAGGTTTTCCAGGATATAGTTTGGATAATGAGTTAGAAGAATCTAGAAATAATGTTTCGTTGTATATTGATGGAGAATTAGAAATTACCGAAAGTGCTCTAATAGCCGCAGCAGCTAGGTATGAGCGTTATAGTGATTTTGGTTCTACAATAACTGGAAAACTATCTACAAGGATAAAATTAGAAGAAAATTTTAACTTGAGAGGATCCGTTAGTACTGGTTTTAGAGCGCCATCCTTAGCTCAATTGTATTATAATTTAAGTTTTAGTGATTTTGATGGCGGAGAATTAAAACAAACGTTATTATCTGCAAATAATAGTCAAATAACAAAGTCTTTTGGTATTGGGGCTTTAAAACAAGAAGAGTCTAAAAGTGCTAGTTTAGGGTTTACTTTTGACGGTGTAAAGGGGCTAACGGTTTCTTTGGATGGATATTATACAGAAGTAGATAATAGAATTGTACTAACAAGTAACTTTGAAATTACAGACCCTTCTTTAGGTGTGGAACAAGCAAGGTTTTTTGTAAATGGGGTAGATACTCAAACTTATGGATTGGATTTTGTAGCATCTTACAATACTAGAATAGAGGCTCATAAATTAGGAGTAAATTTAATTGGAAATATCAATAAATTAAAAATTGAGTCTGTAAACGGAGGTGGTTTAGATGAAGATGTTGTCTTTGGAGCTAACGAAAGAGCTTTTTTACAATATTCTGCACCAGCATTTAAAACAACTATAGGTGTAGATTACGGATACCAAAAATTTAGTGCTAATGCTGTGGGAACAATTTTTGGAAAGGTAGGTCCTTTCATTAGTAACGATGATGGATCTGAATATACTTATGGAGAAACGTTTACCTTAGATTTAAGCGCAAGTTATAAGTTAACAAAAAACTTAAAATTTACTTTAGGGTCTAATAACTTTTTAAATTCTTATCCTGATAAACAAATAGCTGCAGGTACCGAAAGTTTTGGAGCCTATGATGCTACACAACAAGGTTTTGGAGGAGCATTTTATTATACAAGATTGAATTATACTTTTTAAGTAGTACATTCCAAAAAAAAAGGAATCCTAATTATTTACGCATGATTCGTTTAATTTTTTAATCCAAAATAAAGTTTATGAAGTTTACCACAGAAGATTATATTACTCAAGAGAATAAATACGGAGCACATAATTATCATCCTTTACCTGTAGTTTTAGAAAGAGGAAAAGGGGTGTTTGTATATGATGTTGATGGTAAGCCGTATTATGATTTTCTCTCTGCATATTCAGCAGTAAACCAAGGTCATTGTCATCCTAAAATAGTTGGTGCTTTAACAGAACAGGCTCAAAAGTTAACCTTAACCTCTCGTGCTTTTTTTAATGATCAATTAGGGAGTTTTGAAAAGTACATTTGTGAAATGTTTGGATATGAAAAAGTACTTCTGATGAATTCTGGAGCCGAAGCGGTAGAAACTGCCATGAAAATTTGTAGAAAGTGGGCTTATGAAAAAAAGAAAATCCCTACAGATAAAGCAGAGATTTTGTTTGCCAAAGGAAATTTTCACGGAAGGACTATTTCTATTATTTCAGCTTCTCAAGATGTTGTTAGTAGAAAGGGCTTTGGTCCCTTTGTTCCAGGGGTTTTATCAGTACCCTATAACAATATAAAAGCAATAAAAGAAGTATTTGAAACTAATAAGAATATTGCGGGTTTTATGGTAGAACCAATTCAAGGAGAGGCAGGTGTTATTTTACCAGATACTGATTATTTAGAACAAGTTAGAGTTTTATGTACTACATACAATGTGTTATATATCGCAGACGAAATACAAACTGGAGTAGCAAGAACGGGTAGTTTATTGGCTTCTTGTGGAGATTGTAGTTGTGTAGATAAATGTACGTTACCCAAACCTCAAAAACCAGATGTTTTAATTCTAGGAAAAGCAATGTCGGGAGGTATATATCCTGTTTCTGCTGTGTTGGCTAATAACGAAATAATGATGTGTATTAGACCTGGTGAGCATGGGTCAACTTACGGAGGTAATCCCTTGGCATGTGCAGTAGCAAGGGCTGCTCTAGAAGTAGTAACAGAAGAAAAATTAGCTATAAATTCTTATGAAAAAGGAATTTATTTACGTGAAAAATTAGAGCAGTTATCTAAAAAATATACAATAATAAAAGAGGTAAGAGGTAAAGGATTGTTAAATGCTATTGAAATTGATACTCCAGAAGATTCTACTACTGCATGGGAAATATGTTTGTCTTTTAAAAACGAAGGGTTGTTAGCAAAACCTACACACGGAAATAAAATTAGGTTCTCTCCTCCATTGTGTATTACAACAGACCAAATAGACGAATGTATACAGAAAATAGAAACTTCTATAAAACAATTTTCATAAAATTATATGACAATGCTAGAACATTTAACTCATCAAATACTAATGGTAAGACCTAGTAATTTTGGTTTTAATAATGAAACTGCGAGTAATAATACATTTCAGACTCAAGATAAAATTCAGACTTCCTTAAAAATAAAAGAGGATGCCATTTTAGAATTTGATATATATGTATCTAAATTAAGAAATGTAGGGATAGAAGTTTTAGTTATACAAGATTCTATAGTACCAATAAAGCCAGATGCTGTTTTTCCTAACAATTGGGTGAGTTTTCATTTGCCTAAAACAATGATTACATATCCCATGTTTTCGTCTAACAGACAATTAGAGAGAGAGCCTAAAATTATCAATACTATTAAAGATAAATTTATAGTTGAGAAAGAGATAAAGTACGAAATGTTTGAAGAGCAATCTGTTTTTTTAGAAGGAACAGGAAGTATGATTTTTGATCGAAAATATAAGATAGCCTACGCTTGTGAGTCTATAAGAACAAATAAAGACTTGTTTTTTAGATTTTGCAAAGTTAATGGTTTTGAACCTATCCTATTTAAAGCGAGTGATGATAATAGTATTCCAATCTATCATACCAATGTAATTATGTGCTTGGCAGATGACTTTGTCGTTATATGCCTAGAAACAATCAAAAGTAAAGAAGAACAAGATACGTTGTTGCAAAAGTTTAAAGTTACAGGTAAAGAAGTTTTGCTTATTAGTTTTGATCAAGTAAAGCAATTTGCAGGAAATATGATTCAATTAAAAAATATAGATCAAGAAAAGTTCTTAGTAATGTCTTCTTCCGCATATCAGTCACTAACACAAAGTCAATTAAAATTTTTACAATCAAAAACAAAGATACTTTATAGCTCCCTAAGCACTATAGAAAAATATGGAGGAGGAAGTGCGAGATGTATGGTTGCCGAAATATTTTTAAATAAAAAATAGATGAAATTACTTACCCTAATATATATAATTCCTTTTGTTATATGTGCTCAGCTTAAAGTTGGAGCAAAAGCAGAATACAACAAAGCAAAGCTAGTTGTCATGCATCAACCTGATTATGAACTGTATTATGGGGTTGTACATCCACATGCAGCATTATTTGATACTTATTTTGATAGAACTTTAGCAAAAGTAGAGCATCAAAATTTTCAGAATTTATTAAGTAAAAAAAATATTGATATACTTACAGTTCAGCAAATATTATTAAAAAATACCCTTGATAAAAATAACCAAGCAAAACCAGGAAAGAGTCTGTTAGAACTTCAAAAATTTGCACGTACTTGTATTGAGATTGATACAGTCTCAAAAAGTTATTTGGGTTTAAAAGAATACAAACAACAACAAGAATATTTAGATGATGTTTTTTCTAAAATGCATCCTTATGATTTAATAAAAACTATTTTACTACAACCTAGTATTACCTTAAAAAGAACAAATACAAATACATATACTTCTGCTGATTACAAAGTAAGACCTGTAATGAACTTGTATTTTAGTAGAGACCAAATGATAACAACTCCTAAAGGGATTGTGTTGAGTAGTTTAAATTCTGTTCAAAGATCTGTAGAAACTAAAATTCTAAAGTTTTGCCTACAAAAATTAGATATACCTACACTGTTAGATCTTTCAGAAGAAAAATATAAGAATTGTTTTCTAGAGGGTGGAGATTATTTTTCGTTTGGGAACACTTCTCTAATAGGACAAGGGATGAGAACAAACAGAGAAGCGATAAAAGAATTAATGAAACAAGATGTTTTTGGTACTAAGTATGTCGCTATTGTTAAGGATTCCTATTTTTATCAACCACAAATGCATTTAGATACTTATTTTAATGTTATTGATTCTGATTTAGTTACTGTTTCTAAAAAAAGATATATGACCAATGTTAAAGAAAGTAAAGCTCCTGTAGTAGATTTATTTGTAAAGCGCAACAAAGAATATGTTTTAGAAAAAAAAGATTTGACTTTTAAAAAGTATTTAAGCAAATATCTAAAGGCAAAAGTACTAGTGATTTCTGATGAAGATCAAGAAAACTATGGACTTAATTTTTTATGCATTGGACCAAGAGAAATAGTGGCTGTAAGAGGACAGTCTGCCGCTTATATTTCTATGATGAAAAAACACAATGTTAAAATAAATTGGGTAGATTTTACCAATTTAAAACAAGGTTGGGGTGCTGCACATTGTACTACTCAAGTTATAATAAGAGAATAATAATACGTACTAAGCCACAGATATGTAAGTTTTAAAAAGCTCAGGATTAAATTCAATCCTGAGCTTTTTTAATGTTTGAGTTTTTTTGGTAAATCCTACTCGTAATCCTATTTAGGTAGCTTGAAAAATACTTTTGGTAGAATTAGACATTTTAAGGTAAATATAAAAGGCTTTTAAAATACCAAAACGAACATGATAAAAAAAGGGTGCCAACAATAGAGCTTTCAGTGTCTAGTTACCTAATCTTTTACACGGGTGGCACTGTTTTAAAAGTCACAAACTAGATGTTTTATATCATAGTGAAAATTAAGAACCGATAGTATAAATAAAGCTCTAGAATTATGGTTGTGTAAAAAATGAATTCTCTTTTTTTAGATAAGTGTTTTAACAAATATAAAAAGCTAGAAGAGCACAGTTTTTTTACTATTACTGATTACTGAAACGGTTTAAAGAAACGTTTACAACCATTTTTCTAATTCTACCACAAATATCTATGTAGCTCATTAAATAGGCAGTTCTTGTTGTGTTGTAGTCTGGAAGGAGAAAATAACAAAATTACTCATTATATAAAATAAATCTATAGAACTCTCACATAATAAGTTGCTAAAGTAGCTTTAAATAATTTCAATAATTAAGAGGGAATCTAAATATTCTTATGCTATTAGAAGTTGGAAAAACAATAGGTATCAGCTCACTGCGTTCTTTATTTTTATATAAATAAGAACCAGTATATTTATGGAAATTTTATAGAGAATCTAAATTGCAAATAAAAAAATATATCAAAACAAACTCTCCTTTCTTATAGATAATGCAGTAAACAAACATAATTTAATTCTAAGTGCTACTTACACGCTTTTTAGGATAATACAGAACAGTGTTAAGTTAATAGTATATTTATGTTACTAAAAAAGCCAATTAGAATTTTTCTAATCGGCTTTTTTGTTAGGATAGATAAATATTTCTATTCTTCTTTCTTTTCTTCTCTAGGTTTTCTATCGTCTCTTCGGTTATCACGCCCACGATTGTCTCTACCTTTATTATCATCCCTTGGGGGTCTTGGTTTAAATCCTTCAGGTTTTGGTAATAATGCTTTTCTAGATACCTTTTCTTTACGAGTCTTAGGGTCGCGTCCAAAGTATTTTACTTCAAAAACGTCTCCCATATTTACCACATCAGTTACGTTTTCAGTGCGTTCCCAAGCCAATTCAGATACATGTAATAAAACTTCGTTTCCTGGTGCTTGTGTATATTCTACAACCGCTCCAAAATCTAACATTTTTATTGCTTTTACTTCGTAAGATTCACCAACAGTAGGTTTAAATAACATAGACTCAATATTTGCCAATACAGCATCTATTCCTTCTTGTCCAGTACCTAAAATCTCAACAATTCCTTCTTCAGTAACAGGATCTTCGTTAATAACAATGGTACATCCTGTTTCTTTTTGCAATAATTGAATGTTCTTTCCTCCAGGTCCAATCAATGCTCCAATAAATTCGTTAGGAATTACACGAGTAATCATTTTTGGAGAGTGAGATTTTACATCCGTATTAGGGGTTTCAATTACTTCTGTAATTTTTCCTAAAATATGCAAACGTCCTTCTCTAGCTTGCTTTAAAGCGTTTACTAAAATTTCGTAAGACAATCCTTTTACTTTGATATCCATCTGACAAGCAGTAATACCATCTGCAGTACCTGTTACTTTAAAATCCATATCTCCTAAATGATCTTCATCTCCTAAAATATCAGACAATACAGCGTAACGATCTCCGTCAGAAATCAACCCCATAGCAATACCAGAAACTGGTTTTTTCATTTGGATACCTGCATCCATCATTGCCATTGTACCAGCACAAACAGTTGCCATAGAAGAAGAACCGTTAGATTCTAAAACTTCTGAAACCACTCTTACTGTATAAGGGCAATCTGCAGGAACCATTCCTTTTAATGCACGCTGCGCCAAGTTTCCGTGTCCTACTTCACGACGAGATGTACCTCTTAAAGGTCTTGCTTCACCTGTACAGAAAGGAGGGAAGTTGTAGTGTAAGTAAAAACGCTCTTCACCTTCGTTTGTGGGTGAATCTATAATATTAGCATCTCTAGAAGTTCCTAAAGTTACAGTAGCCAATGCTTGTGTTTCTCCACGAGTAAAGATAGAGGAACCGTGCGTTGAAGGTAAATAATCTATTTCTCCCCAAATTGGTCTAATCTCGTCTGTATTACGACCATCCAAACGTTTTCCTGTTGCCAATGTTAACTCACGAACCGCTTCTTTCTGAGATTTGTTGAAATATTTTCCAATTAAGTCTCCGTATTCAGCCAATTCTTCTTCTGTAAAAGCAGCCTTTACTTCTTCTTTTACTTCTGCAAAAGCCTCTGTTCTTTCTACTTTTGAAGTTCCTTTAGCTGCAATAGCGTAACATTTGTCATAAGCCAATCCGTTAATACGATTTGCTAATTCTTCGTTTTCTTCTGCTTGTGCATATTCACGAGTTTCTTTCTTACCAAAAGCTTCTGCTAATTTTACTTGAGCAGCACATTGTAATTTGATAGCTTCGTGTGCAAATTTAATTGCATCTGCCATTTCTTCTTCAGAAATTTCATCCATTTCACCTTCTACCATCATTACAGAATCTGCAGAGGCTCCAATCATCATGTCTAAATCAGCCAAGGCTAACTGTTCACGACTTGGGTTGATGACAAACTCTCCGTTTACTCTAGCTACACGAGCTTCAGAAATTGGAGTTTCAAAAGGAATGTCAGACAATTGAATTGCTGCAGATGCACCTAATCCTGCCAAAGCATCTGGCATTACTTCAGGGTCATGAGACATTAACTGAATCATTACTTGAGTTTCTGCGTGGTAATCTTTAGGGAATAAAGGACGCAATACACGGTCAATCAAACGCATGGTTAATACTTCTGCATCACTTGGTCTAGCTTCTCTTTTAAAGAAACCTCCTGGGTATTTACCAGCAGCAGCAAATTTTTCGCGATAATCTACAGTTAAAGGTAAAAAGTCTACGTCAGATTGCTTGTAGTTAGATACTACAGTACATAATAACATGGCTTTTCCCATTTGCACCACAACGCTACCATGAGCTTGTTTTGCTAATTTTCCAGTTTCGATAGATACGGTTCTTCCGTCTCCTAATTCGATAACTTCTTTAAATACCTTAGGCATCATAAATAAAATGTTTTAGATGTTGATTTTGTATAAGAAAAAATCAACGGTTATTGTTTAACAAAAATGTGTGTTGTTGTAGGGTTTTGTTAACAATGGACTCAGAGTACATGCTCTGATTTTCTTATTTTGTATAAAACTGAAAGTTTGTTTTCAATGAAGCATCTAAAAATAAAAAAAGAGGCGATTAAGCCTCTTTTTTTTATTTTGAATTATTTTCTTAATCCTAATTCTGCAATAATTGCACGGTAGCGCAAAACATCTACCTTAGTTAAGTAATCTAGTAAAGATCTACGCTTACCAACTAACATTACTAATGAACGTTGTGTGTTGTAATCTTTTCGGTTCTTCTTTAAATGCTCTGTTAAATCTGCAATTCTTTTTGTGAACAATGCAATTTGTCCTTCTGTTGAACCTGTGTCTGTTGCTGACTTTCCGTGTTTTGCAAAAATCTCTAATTTTGCTTCTTTTGATAATGACATGCTAATATTTGTGTAAATGATTATTATGCTGATAACCACTTTGGTTATCGGTTTGCAAATGTACGGATTTTACTTTTAAATTAAAAGGATGAAATTAAGTAGTTTTACATTTCTATTTCGTTTTTGTAAAGAAGTAATCCACTTGCGGGGGCAATCTCATTAAGTACTACTTCATCATTCCAGTTTGTTAATGTGTTTTTTAAATCTTCTAAGCTAATTTCTCCGCTACCTAACAAAAACAAAGTTCCCATCATAATACGTATTTGGTATCGCATAAAACCAGGGCCTTTTACCTTGTAAATAAAACTTTCTTTAGGAAAAAAATTAGCAGTGTATAATGTATTCGGTACAATTTCTGAACTATAAACTTCTCTCTCAAACAAGGTGTGCTCGCTAGCTCTTTTGGTATATTTTTTAAAGTTGTGCTTGCCTTCAAATAACTTAGCTCCTTGTTGCATTAATTTAGTGTCTAAAACATTGTTTTTTCCTATTAATAAAGAAGCGCAAAAAGGATGGTTTCTTTGGCCGTGAGAAAATAAATAATGGTATTCCTTAACTTTGGCTGCTTGAATAATATCAAAAGAAATAGGAACTTCTTGAACGTTTAAAATTCGAACATCTTGAGGGAGATTTTTATTAAGTTCTACTAGCAGATAATCGGGGTTGTAAAATGTTTTGGTAATTAAATGACAATGTGCATCGTTTGCAGAAACCATTGCATCGGTTCTACCAGAAGCTAATGTTTTAAAAGCATCATTTTTAAAAATAAACTTCAAGGTTTTTTCTAAAGTTCCTTGTACTGTTTTTACATTGGGTTGTTTTTGCCAACCATGAAACCTAAACCCCAAGTACTGAAGTTTTATTAGATAATAAGAGTCGTTTTTGTATTTCAAGGTCTTTGTATTTTTTGCTTTACAATTTCTTCTACTGGCACTCCTTTTATGTTAGATTCTAACCAAGATAAAATATCAAGATACAGAAAAGAACGTTTTTCATAGGGATGCTCTTCGTAAATTTTTAAACTTTCATATAATTCCTTAAAAGATTTTCTAAGTTGGTTAGGGTATAGATTACTTAAATTTCTTAAGAATTTAATCATCTTGCGTTGTACTTCGTACAGATTGTTCATTTTTAGTAAAAACTTGTAGGTAGATTTAATCAGTTCTTCAATATGCTCATCATTTCCCGACTCGTAATGTGCTACTAAATTTAAAACACGTGTGTAACAAAGTAAATCTTCACGCATTTTTAAATTTTTGTTTTTAATAATTTTGTTTAAGTAGTAAATACAGTGTTCATAATCTCCAGCTCCAAAATACATACACGCTATTTTGTAGTAAAATAACATTACATGGTGAGCATCAATTTTTTTGTCAGTTTTGTTTAATTCTAGTAATACTTTCTCAACAAATTCAGTTCCTTTTTTAAATTCACCGGTTAAATAAAAAGAGTTTATTTTGTGTTGATATAGGTATAAAAAACATAAGTTTTGAGTGTTTTCCGATGAAAAAATTTTCTCATCATTAATTTCGGCTGTCAAATTATCTAATGTTTCCTGAAATTTTTCTTTTTTCTGTAGATAAAAAAGAGATTCTAATAGATAATTTACAGCTTTTAAATAAAATACGGGATGCAGTTTTTTCATGTCGGGCAGATCATGAAATAACTGTACTAGTTTTTGTGAATTACGATAACAGGATAAAAAATCTTGCGTAATAAAGCCTTGCCATAAATTGGCTTGGTACAAATACATTTTTCCCGTAAATCCTAAATCAGAGAACTTGTATTTAGGAATACGATCGGCATAATATTTTTCAACCGTATTGGTGTCGTTGTCATTTCTAGCATATCCATGTTTTAAAAACCAACTGTACAATTGAAGCGATAAATTGGATAGTTTGCTAGTAACAACATTTTTTTGGTTGATGTTTTTTGCCTCAATAGCAAGCGTGTCAGCTCTATCGCTCATACTTCTAGTAATGTATTGAGATTCAATCACTTTTTCTAACTCAATAATTTCGTAAGCCAGGTTGTATTGTTCTTTTGCAACCGCTACAGATTTGGTTTTGTCTAACAAACGCAAACTTTGCTTGTACAAACCTTTGGTGTATAAAATAGTAGCAAAATCTATTTGTTCTCTAATTTGTGTAATACTATTCTGATGAATAGGACTCAACCGAAGACTGATTAAGATTTGTCGATACAAATGTGCTTTGGTGTTAGATATTTGCTGCTTTCGGATGCCTGTTTTTAAAAGTATTAATTTCTCGTCATAAGTATTTATTTTGTCCATTAAAATAAAGAGAGTCATAAAATTAGATTGTGTATTTCCCTCCAATCTACCCGCATACAATTTAAATTGTCTTTTTTCAGATTTACTCAATGATTTAATCAATGAAAATAAAGGGTCTTTTTTTTCTTTTCTCATGGTTATTAACACTTATTTAAGAGTGTTAAAAGTACAAAAATATTCAGATTTTTTACATTGGGTGTCGTAAACTTTGTGGTTGTAAGGCCTTACTTGTATTGAGGTTTTGGCTTTATTTATGCAATTGGCTAAGGGAAAGGTAATTTAATAGGTGTTTTGCTCGATTGTTGATAACCTTATTTTTGTTTTTTCAAAGTATAAAAACAACAATAATGGCTAAGGATCACGTACAAATATTTGATACTACTCTTAGAGATGGAGAGCAGGTTCCAGGATGTAAACTAAACACAGAGCAAAAGTTAGTGATAGCTGAGCGTTTAGATTTATTAGGGGTTGACATTATTGAAGCAGGTTTTCCGGTTTCTAGCCCGGGAGATTTTAAATCTGTAGAAGCAATTGCTAAATTGGTGAAAAATGCAACAGTTTGTGGGTTGACTCGTTCTGTAGAAAATGACATTAAGGTAGCTGCTGAGGCTTTAAAATTTGCAAAGAGACCAAGGATTCATACAGGAATTGGAACATCCGATTCGCACATTAAATTTAAATTTAACTCCAATCGTGATGCAATTATTGAAAGAGCAGTTGCGGCAGTTAAATATGCAAAAGGTTTTGTAGAAGATGTAGAATTTTATGCCGAGGATGCTGGACGTACAGACAACGAGTATTTAGCAAGAGTTTGCGAAGCTGTAATTAAAGCAGGAGCAACAGTTTTAAACATTCCTGATACTACAGGATACTGTTTGCCTGATGAGTATGGCGCAAAAATTAAATATCTAAAAGAAAATGTTAAGGGAATTGATAAAGCAATTTTATCTTGTCACTGTCATAACGATTTAGGTTTGGCAACCTCCAATTCCATTGCAGGAGCAATTAACGGAGCACGTCAAATAGAATGTACTATAAATGGTATTGGAGAAAGAGCGGGGAACACTTCTTTAGAAGAGGTAGTAATGATTATGAAGCAGCATCCAAGATTAGAGCTAGATACAAGAATTAATACAAAATTACTGTATAGTACTTCTCAAATGGTTCAAGAGCATATGGGAATGTTTGTACAAGCAAACAAAGCTGTTGTAGGTTCTAATGCATTTGCACATTCATCTGGAATTCATCAAGATGGTGTGATTAAGAACAGAGAGACTTACGAGATTATGGATCCTGCAGATGTAGGAGTAACAGAATCTGCAATTGTATTAACAGCACGTAGTGGTAGAGCTGCTTTAGCGTACAGAGCTAAAAATGTAGGATACGAATTAACCAAGTTACAGTTAGATACTTTATATCCTAAGTTTTTAGATTATGCAGATTCTAAAAAAGAAGTAATCGATCAAGATATTCATGTTTTAATGGAGCAGAATCAAATTAAAATAAGTTAATTATTTAAATTCGTTATATTTTAAAGAGCCTCATTTAATGAGGCTCTTTTTGTAGGGTTTAAAAATAATAAGAGTTCATCAATTTCCATTATCTTTGTTAAAAATTAGAACACTATGTTTTTATTTATTGGAGGTCCAGAGGTTTTTATTATACTGCTGATTGTAGTAATGTTTTTTGGTGCAGATAAGATTCCGGAAATAGCTAGAGGCTTGGCAAAAGGAATAAGCCAAGTTAAAAATGCAACAAATGATATTAAAAGAGAAATTACAAATAGCGCAGAAAAAACGGGTATTGATGTAAATGTTACAAAAGATATCAAAAAAGTGGTTGATGATGTAAAAGAAAATATTGATGATATAACGGGACCCATAAGACGTAATAGATAAAAATAGATGAGTTTTCTAGATACAATAATTAAGTTAGATCAAGACTTTTTAATTTACTTAAATAATTTTGGAACCAAACCCTTTGATGAGTTGTGGTTAACTATTACAAGACCTGCTAACTGGTTTCCTTTAATTTTACTTTGGCTTGCATTGTTAATTAAAGCTTTTGGTTGGAAAAAAGGATTGTTTTTTTTCTTTTTTGCTGCAGCAATGGGAGGTTTGTCTGATGCTTTGGTAAATTGTATTAAGTATACTACCCTGAGACCAAGACCTTGTTGGCAGGAAGGGGTTTTAGAACATATTAGAATTTTAAAATGTACCCATAGTTATAGCTTTGTTTCGGGACACGCTACAACATCCATGGCAATTACAACGTTTATGTATCTGTTATTAAAAAACAGGTTTAAATGGTCTGTTGTATTTTATATATTTCCTCTAGTATTTGCTTACAGTAGAATTTATATGGGAAAACACTATCCGTTAGATATTGTACTAGGATACGTTTTAGGAATTATAGAGGCAATACTTTATGTAAAGTTGGCAAGGTATTTAATTAGTAAGTGGTTTGTTAAAATTGCGAAAACATAAAAAAGGAAACTAGTTGGCTCCCTTTTTTATATTACAATTATTAAGAAAATATATAAGATGTTACTTTTTAGAAAAGTAATTAATTTTTGTTTCTACAGTTGCAAACTGACGGAACATTTCCATTACACCGCAATAGGTGTCTACAGATAAAGTAACTGCTTTTTCTATTTTTTTCTCATTTAAATTCTCGCCATAAAAATTAAATACAACAAGTACTTTGCTATAAAACTTAGGGTGTTCATTTGTTAATTCTGCCTCTACATCAATATTAAAAGTATCAATATCAATACGCATTTTTTTAATCAAAGAAGCAATATCAATTCCAGAGCAACCTGCCAGAGCAGATAGCATAAGTGCTTTAGGTCTTAAGCCTTTTCCTTGTCCTCCAACTTCTTCTGATCCATCAATAGGAACCATTCCTCCAGGACCTTCAGATTCAAAATGTACTCCTTCCTTCCACTGTAAAGATATTTTTTGTGTAGCCATATGTGTTTGTTATTAGATAGTAAAAATAAGTAAACTAATTCAATTTTAAGTTTACTTTACAACTCGTATATTTACTACATGAATCAACCTTTGGCAGAACGAATTCGTCCTAAAACTTTAGAGCATTATATCAGTCAGCAACATCTTGTCGGAAAAACAGGTGTACTGACCAAGCATATAGAGAGTGGAATTATTCCTTCTTTAATTTTATGGGGACCTCCGGGTATTGGAAAAACCACCTTAGCTAATATTATAGCAGAGACTTCTAAAAGACCATTTTACATGTTAAGTGCTATTAATTCTGGCGTAAAAGATGTTAGAGAGGTTATAGACAAAGCCAAACAAAGTGGAGGTTTATTTACAACTAAAAATCCGATTTTATTTATTGATGAAATTCATCGCTTTAGTAAATCTCAACAAGATTCTTTATTAGGAGCGGTAGAAAAAGGATGGGTAACGTTGATTGGAGCCACAACGGAAAATCCAAGCTTTGAGGTAATTCCGGCATTGCTATCTCGTTGTCAAGTGTACGTTTTAAACTCTTTTGATAAAGAGGATATGAAGGCTCTTTTACAACGTGCTATGCAAGAGGATGAGGTTATTGCTAGAAAAAAGGTTGTTTTAAAAGAAATAGATACATTGTTGCAAGTTTCTAGTGGTGATGCTAGAAAATTATTGAATATTTTTGAGTTGATTGTAGCATCCGAAGAAGAAGGAGTTGTGATTACTAACAATTTGGTGTTGGAAAAAGTACAACGTAATGTAGTACGATATGACAAAACAGGAGAGCAACATTATGATATTATTTCCGCTTTTATTAAATCCATAAGAGGGTCTGATCCTAACGGGGCGGTATACTGGTTGGCTAGAATGGTTGAGGGAGGTGAGGATGTAAAATTTATTGCCCGAAGAATGTTAATTTCTGCATCCGAAGATATTGGCAACGCCAATCCAACAGCATTAATTATGGCAACTAGTACATTTCAGGCGGTAACTGCAATTGGTTACCCTGAAGCTAGAATATTACTAAGTCAATGCGCTATATACTTGGCAAATTCGGCAAAAAGCAATGCTAGTTACGAAGCAATTAACAAGGCAATTCAACTTGTAAAACAAACAGGAGATTTGTCTGTGCCACTACATTTGCGCAATGCCCCTACCAAGTTGATGAAAGATTTAAATTATGGAAAAGAGTACAAATATTCTCATGCTTACGAAGGGAGTTTTGTACCACAAGAATTTATGCCAGATGAATTGTCTGGAGTTTCTTTATACAGTCCGGGAGTAAATGCACGAGAAAATGAGTTTAGAAAGGTAATGAAGGACAGATGGGGAGATAAATATAAAAGTACATGATTACATTAAAACAAAAAATAGATTGTTTTTTATTTAGAAGGCTTGTGAATCTTTTGTATTCAGAATATAACAGGCCTAAGTATGGCTATTCTACTTATTATAGAATTTTAAAAAAATATGCATTCTATCAAAGGGGCTTAAAAATCAACAATAAAGTAAAATGGCCAGTAGATAAAACATCTGTAGTAATTGCTCCAGAAAATATTACCAAAGGTGTTTTATGCGATCCAGGGGATAATTTAGGCAATTATATACAGGCAAATAATGGTATTCGATTTGGGAATAATGTGGAGATAGGACCTGGGGTAAAAATAATATCTTCCAACCATGAATTGAATAATTTCTCTAAAACCAAAAAATCAAATCCTATTATCATTGGTAGTCATGTTTGGATTGGTGCAAATTCCGTTATATTACCTGAGGTAGTTATAGGTGATAATGTTGTGATAGGAGCAGGTTCTGTAGTCTTAAAAAACATACCGGCTAACTCTATAGCTGTAGGTAATCCTTGTAAAGTTGTTAAACAAAAAGGGAATCATATTAATATTAACCATATAGAACTAAATAGGTAGTGGTATGAAAATTTTAAAAAATCATAAAACTACCTTCTTTAAAAATGTAATGACACTTTTGTCAGGAAATGCTCTTAGTCAAATAATCAGTTTTGCTATTTTACCAATTCTAACAAGGTTGTTTTCAGAAGAATTGTTTGGGGTTTTTATATTGTATTCTTCTACAATGATGTTGTTAAGGCCTATTGGTACTATGAGTTATCATCTATCTTTGTTATTACCCAAAAATGATGAAGATGCAGTAAATCTACTCTGTTTTAATTTTTTATTGGTGATTGCAATTAGTTTATTATTGTTGTTTGTTGTTTTTATGTGTAAAGACTCCATTTATGAGTTGTTAAATATTACAAGCCTTGGGGGGTTTATATATTGTTTTCCGTTAAGCATGTTTTTTGTAGCAAGTATAGAAATTTTAGAACATTGGAATAATAGGAGGGGGAAATTTATAAATATATCGTCAGGTTTGTTGAGTAAATCAATAGCTTTAAACAGTGGGCAATTGTTTGTTGGTTTTTCTAGTTTTAAAAAAATAGGTTTGATACCTGGACTTATATTTGGTCAGATTATCAATGGAGTTTTTCTATTTATAGCTTCATTTCGATCTGTTCAAGAATTATGGGAAAGCGTTTCTTTTAAGAATATGTTTAAGATGGCAAAGATTTATAAAGATATTCCTCTATTTACTACACTGGTTAGTTTTACAAATAATTTATCTAATGAATTACCCGTTATATTATTTACAAAATATTTTGGTGTAAATGTAGCAGGTGTGTATGGATTGTCGTTAAAGGTTTCTAAAGCACCTGTAGGATTGGTACAAGGGTCTATTAGTAGTGTGTTTTTTAATAAAATAAGTAAAGCTTTTAACGAAAAAAAAAATATTGAAAGTATTGTTAAAGCTACTTATAAAAAAATGTTTTATCTAGCGCTTACTATCTTTACAGTATTATTTTGTAGCTCTTATTTTTTAGAGTTTTTTTTAGGCGTTAAATGGAGTGATTCTGGTACTTATGTACGCATAATGATACCCGTTCTTTTTTTAGGATTTATAAATGCTCCAGTAACATCTTTAATTACTGTTCTAAATAAACAAAAAGAATTTGTTTTGTTTGATACCTTACTTTTGGCTTCTCGGTTTTTAGCTATATTTATTAGTTATAAAGTTTATAACGATATAATTGTGACTCTCGCCTTCTTTGTAGGAGTAGGGGTTGTATTTAATTTATTGATAATGTTTTATTTTCTTAATATATCTAAAAAGAATAAGATTGAGAATATGAAGATTTATAATTAAAATAGAAAAAATGACTAATAAAACTATTTGTTTCTTAAACACTAATGATGGTTTTTCTTGGTATTCTTCCTCCAGGGTTTATGTTAAAGGATGTTTTTCTGATACAGAAAATGTGTTTTATGAAAAAGAAAAGATGCTAGCCTATTTTGAAGATACTCTTGATGAAGAAGGTTTGTTGAAAAAAGTAAAAAATATTAATGGTATTTTTACAGTCGTTTTTCAATTGAAAGATGTTTTATATGTAGCCTCTGATACTTCTCGAATTTTCCCTCTTTTTTATACAGATGTTCAAGGAGTTATTTATTTAAGTGATAGCTTTTCTTTCTTGAAAGAAAAACAAGAACAGGTGAAATTCAACTCACTCTCAGAAGCTCAGTTTAGAGCTTCGGGGTATATTCTGGGTAGTAAGACTTTATTAGAAAATATACAGCAAACAAGGTCTAACGAGTTTTTAAAGATATCCGATAAAGGAATAAAACAACACTTTTATTTTTCTTACGCTACCACATCTGTGTTTAAAGATAATTATGAGAGTTTAAGAGATAGGACAATAGAGGTTTTTGAAAAGAGCTTTATACGTTTTATTAAGACTTTAAATAACAGACAGGTTGTTGTTCCATTAAGTGGCGGATATGATTCAAGACTTATAGCAGTTATGTTAAAAAAGCATGGTTATACCAACGCGATTTGTTTTACCTATGGAAAAAAAAGAAATAAAGAAGCAGAAATTTCAGAAAAAGTAGCAAAACAACTCGGTTTTAAATGGTTTATGGTTGAGTATAGTGAAAAAATGATTCAAGATGCGTTTAAATCAAAACAATTTTATGAGTATATAGATTACACGAGTAAAAGTACTTCTATGCCTTTTTTTCAAGAGTATTTTGCAGTAAACTATTTAAAAAATAATAATTTAATTACGCTTGACTCAGTATTTGTTCCTGGTCATTCTGGAGATGCCTTGGGAGGTAGCCAACTAATTAGAGTGGTACCAAAAAAAATAAAGGCAAATCAGGTATCTTCTCTGTACTGCAGGTTAAAATATACTTATAGTTTGATATCAAATACAGACAAAAAAGCAACACAAAAAGAATTAAATTCTATTTTGTTAACTCATGATTTTTTATATGAAAACAAAAAAGGGTATTCAGTATTTGAGGATTTAGATATTAAGGAAAAGTTTTCTAAATTTCTTTTTAACTCCTCAAATGTATATAATTTCTTTGGGTATGAAATGAGATTTCCGTTTTGGGATTTGGAATTACTATCTCATTTTAAAGAAGTTCCATTTAAATACAAAAAAGGTAAGGTGTTGTTTGATGATATCCTTAAGGCCGAATATTTTGAACCATACAATGTTGCTTTTCAAAAAGAATTACAGCCTTCTCTACATAAATTACGAGTTCAAAAAATTAAAAATAAAATAAAAAGAACAGGAATTTTTGCTAGTGATAAAAATAGATTACTACAAAATGATATTTTATGTTATTCAGAAATCACAGCACAAATGGAAATTATGATGCGGAATAATGGTGTAGAGCTATCATCTAATATAACAAGTTATAACGATAGAATTATGGAGTGGTATTTATACTATAATAAAGGTGTTTTGAAGAATAGATAAGTTAAAGACGCTTTACATACAGATAGTAATATTCTAAATGACTACCAAAACTCTTAAAAAAAGAAGAAATACCTGGAATCATAGATCCCTCAAAATCTAATATGTAATTGGTTTCCGAGTATTTCTGTATAATCTTATTTAAAATAGCTGTATTACCTTGTGCCTTGTTTCCTTCCTTATTATTTGCTGAAAAAAGGTAGTAAATTCTTTGTTTGTCTTTTAAGAATAGTGAACCAGAAATTAATTTGTTGTTTGAGTTGTGGATTTTTAAAATATGGAAATCTATTTTATCATTTTGACTGAGAATTTCCAGTTTGTTGTAGTCAGATAAATCCAACGTTGTTTTTCCTCTATAATTCACTTTAAATAAATCAATCAGTTCCTTTATCTCGGTGTCTGTACTAATAGTAGCGTTTGATTTTAAAAACTTTTTAAGCCTATCTTTTCTATCTTTTCTGTAATTTTTATAAAGATTCTCATAAGAGTCATTTAAATCTAAAATATAATTATCCCTTTTTTGCACAAAAGAACTGGGTTGAGATTGGCTGTTAAAGTAAATAGAAGTTTTTAAAAATTTCTTAGGAATCGCTTTTGTAAATTGATCTATCAATTCGGTAGATAATTGAGGAATAGAAAACACACCTAATTGTTGTGTCCAACAAGGAGTATAAATATATCTTATAAAATATTTACTCCTCCATGGTAAAGGCATTACCGCTTCATAATCGTTTAATACTAAGGCGTCCCAATTATCTGCAACAATATCTAAGTAATAACTTAAGGCATATATTCTTGAGTTACTAGCGTTTTGAATACAATTATCGTATTTATCAATGTCAATTTGTTTTCTTCGCAGGTACTGTATCATTTATTTTTTTACACATTTTAAAACATCCTCATAAAAAGTACTCCAATATTTCCAAAGTCCAAAATCAGATAGAGAATCGTTGTGAAATACAGAGATCAGTGTTCCGTTAACTTGTTTTACAATATTGGATATATGATTGATTCTCATTAAAGCTTGTTTAGGGCTTAGTTGTAAATTAAATCTAAGAATAGTATCTGTAAAAGCATAAGGAAATACTTTTAGAGGAGTTTGTATTTCTAAATCTAAATCATAAAAATAAAAAGGAGTACAGGTGCTTGCCCTAAAGCCTAAATGATTGATATAACCCATAGAATAATCCTCTTCCATATCTAAGTCAATTAATTTTTGATATGTTTCTGGTAATCTATTCCTTCCTAAATTTTGTTTAGATAATTTTGTTGGGGTGTTAATAATATGAGCTAATCTAGTTGTTTCTTTTTTTAATTTTTCTTCATTATCCATTGTGAAATAAGAACTTAACAGACCCACTTTTGCATAATCGGCAATAGATTTTATCAATAAATGGTATTTTCTTTTAGTATAAGAAATGTTGTTATCGTAAGTGGTGTAATTGGCAATTAGAAAAAAGAAAATTGTATTGATATTGTATTTTTTTTGCAACCAAATAATTTTATCAAACGTGTTGTAAGGGTCTTCTTTAACTCTAAAACTTACTGCAATTCGCATCCAAACATTGTATAGATTTAGGGTGAATATATCAGAAACACTACCTATCAAATTTCTAATAAAACCTTTTGACTTGTATAAATAAGTTTGATTGATATTAAAAACAGAAATGTATTTATAAGAGTTAGGTTGGTGATTGTATTCAGTAAACTTTTCTTGCAACTTTTTTAAGAGTTTGTATGCCCAAACATCTATAATAGGTTTTTCTAAAAAATTATGCTGATAAGCAATGCTTTGATCTGCAGGAAAACAATCGTTTTCATCTAAAACACAAGGTAAATATTCCTCGTATCTACTTAACAGGTAAAAACTTGCAGAAAAAATATCAAAAGGAATAGAAGATTTTTTACCTGTATTAAAAAAACAAGGAGTGCTATCCCACTGAGACATTAAAATTTCTACATCGTTAATTCCTTGTTCAAAAAGTAACCCATGACTTTTAATAAAAAATTCATTTCCCAAAGGAGCTTTTGCATACGTCATTTTTAAGCCGTCATGTGCAACAAATTCTTCTATTGTATTTGTAAACTGAATAGGGATGTTTAAAATTCTAACAAAAATATGTTTAAAAACATAGCGTACCCTGGGGGTGATTTTTTGCGTGTATATTAATAATTCTTCTATCATTTTTTATAAAATTCCCTCATCTGCAAAGCTAAAATAAGCTTTTTGAGTGATTATTAAATGATCTAAAACTTTAATATCTAAAGTAGCTGCTGCATTTTTAATTTTTTGAGTTACTTGTTTATCGGCGTTACTAGCTTGTAACTTTCCAGAAGGATGATTGTGTCCCAAAATAATAGCGGTTGATAGTACTTCTAAGCATTTTTTGAATACAATCCTAAGATCTACCAAAGTACCTGTAAGTCCTCCTTTGCTAATCAATTGTTTTTCTATCACTTTATTGCTATTGTTTAAATGTAGTATCCAAAACTCTTCGTGGGCTAAATCTCCCAAAATGGGTTGTAGTATTTCAAAACCATCTTTACTACATGTAATTTTTGGAATTGCTAAGGCAGCGGATAAGCGTTGTCTTTTTCCAAGTTCTAGGGCGGTAACAATACTAATGGCTTTAGCTTCTCCAATACCGTTAAATTTTTGCAGTTCATGGATACTTGTTCTAGTTAGCTCATTTAGGTTGTTATTAAAATGTGCCATTATTTTTTTAGACAAGGCAACCGCAGATTCGTTTCTGTTTCCAGACCCAATTAAAATAGCTAAAAGTTCAGAGTCAGACAAGGCATTTACTCCTTTTAGAATCAATTTTTCTCTTGGTCTATCTTCTTCCTTCCATTCTTTAATGGTTAAAGATTTAATATCTTCTTTCATAGCTTTATATTTATAAGAGATACTAATAAATGTAATATATTTGTAACAAATATTTAGGTATGAAAATTATAATTGCTGGAGCTGGAGAAATTGGATACCATTTAGCAAAGCTACTATCTATGGAGTCACATGATATTTATGTGATAGACAAAGACACACAACGATTAAACCACTTAAATACACATATTGATGTTTTTACTCAAAAAGGGGACGCGGCATCTATAAAGATTTTAAAAAAAGTGGGAATTAGCGAGGCGGATTTGTTGGTAGCCGTTACAGAATCTCAAAACACCAATTTAACCATTGCAGGAATTGGTAAAAAATTAGGTGTTAAAAAAACAATAGCTCGTATTTCTAACACAGAGTATCTAAAAACAAAAGAAATTAATTTTTCGGATGTTGGTATTGATTATATGATTTCTCCTGAAGAACTTTCTGCAAACGAAATTGAAATTTTAATCAACGAAACTGCCTTTAACGATAAATTTGAGTTTGAAGAAGGAGAGTTGAGTGTTTTAGGAGCAAAATTAACTAAAGACTCTCCAATTGTTGGAGTTTCTGTTCGGGAAATTAATACAAAATACTCTTTTGATTTTATTGTTATTGCCGTTAAAAGAGAAGCTTCTAATGAGATTGTAATTCCTAGAGGGGATACCATTTTTAAACCTAACGATCAGGTTTATTTTTCGGTGCCTAGAGAAAGCTTATCTAAAATATCTCAGTTATTAGATAAAGAAAAGGTTGGGGTAAGAGATGTGATGATTTTAGGAGGAGGAAGAATAGGTCAGAAAATAGCCAGAAGACTGTGCTCTAAGAATTTGAGAGTAAAGTTAATAGAGAAAAAAAGAGAGAAATGTTTTGATTTGTCAGACGAATTAAGACATACATTGGTGATTCATGGAGATGGTAGAGATATAGAACTTTTAGAGGAAGAATCGTTAAACAATATGGATGCTTTTATTGCTGTATCTGGAAATTCAGAGACAAATATCATGACAAGTTTGGTAGCCAAATCTAAAGGTGTAAAAAAAACAATTGCCTTGGTAGAAAACATGAACTATATGGATCTCTCTCAAAGTATTGGAGTAGACACTTTAATTAATAAAAAAATATTGGCGGCAAGTGCTATTTTTAGACACGTTCGTAAAGGTCGTGTATTAGCATTGGCAAACTTACACAACGTAGATGCTGAGGTTTTGGAGTTCTTTGTACGTAGAGGAACAAAAATAACAGAGCACAAAATAAAAGATTTAGATTTACCAGAGAATTCTGTTTTAGGTGGAGTTGTAAGAAAAGGAAAAGCATTAATGACTTATGGCGATTTTACAATTTTACCTGGGGATAGAGCCATTGTTTTTTGTTTACCAGACGCTATTGCTCAGGTAGAAAAACTTTTTAATAATTAAGAAAAAAATTAATGAAAGGTATAAATTTTAAAATTATAGCCAGCTTTTTAGGACTTACTTCTATGATGAATGGAGTCTTTATGCTGCTGTCAGAGCCTTTTAGTTGGTATTATCACGAAAAAGCTAGCACAGGAATTTTATATGCAGGTTTGCTAACTATTTTAATAGGATCTTTACTTTGGTTTTTTAATAAAAACGCTAAAAAAGATATTAAAACTAGAGATGGTTATTTAATTGTAACCTTAGGGTGGTTAATGTTAACACTTACGGGTACACTTCCGTATTTAATGACAGGGACTATCACGTCTTTTCCCGATGCTGTTTTTGAGACGATTTCTGGGTATTCTACCACAGGAGCTTCTATTCTCTCAGATATAGAAAGTGTTCCTAAAGGTGTTTTGTTTTGGAGAAGTGCAACACATTGGATTGGAGGAATGGGAATTATTGTATTAACCATTGCCATTTTACCTCTTTTAGGGATTGGAGGAATGCAACTTTTTGTAGCCGAAGCACCTGGGCCTTCTACAGACAAACTACACCCTAGAATCACACAAACGGCTAAAAGTTTATGGTTAATTTATTTTGGTTTTACGATGCTTGAATTTTTGTTGCTTAAAATAGCAGGAATGTCTTGGTTTGATGCTATTAACCACGCCATGGCAACGTTAAGTACTGGTGGTTTTTCTACTAAAAATGCAAGTATTGCATATTGGAACGGCGATCCTCTTGTTCAATATATTTTAATTGTTTTTATGTTTATTGCTGGAGCAAACTTTGTACTTAGCTATTATGCATTAAAAGGAAAGCTCTTTAAGGTGTTTAAAGACGAGGAGTTTAAATATTATTCCATATTAATTGCATTGGTTACTGTAGCTATCACTGTTTTAATTGTATGGTTTCAAGACCCGGCCTTAACAACTACAGTTTTACATCCTAAACCCTATGGAGATTTAGAAAGTGGTTTTAGACACGCAATTTTTCAAGTAATAAGTGTGTTAACAACTACAGGTTTTGTATCTGCAGATTTTACCATGTGGAATTATTTAGCCACGGCGTTAATGTTTTCTCTTTTCTTTATTGGAGGATCAGCAGGTTCTACAAGTGGAGGGGTAAAAGTAGTGAGGCATGTTATTATGATTAAGAATTCTTTGTTAGAATTAAAAAAACAATTGCACCCTAACGCTATTATTTCGGTTAGATATAATGGGAATAGAGTCTCAAGAGTTATTATATTTAATATTCTTTCTTTCTTTGTAATCTATATGTTAATTTTTATTCTAAGCACCGTTTTTTTAACGTTCTTAGGGTTAGATTTTATATCAGCATTTGGAGCAGCAGCATCTTGTTTAGGGAATATTGGTCCAGCCTTAGGATCCGTAAGTCCTGTAGATAATTTTGCGCATTTGTCCAATGCGGCAAAACTGTTTTGTTCTTTTTTAATGCTAATTGGACGTCTGGAGTTGTTTACTGTTTTAATTGTACTAACTCCTTATTTTTGGAAAAGCAACTAGAAATATTTAAGATTAATGATAGAGTGACTAGTGATCTAACGAGTTGTAGGTAATGATGTTTTGTTGTTTATCAGTTTAAACAAATTGATAGATCCTTTCTATGGTTAACTTAATAATAAAACCTTTTTAGTAATGGATGGTTCTTTAAATTTTGTCTAGACAAAATTTAAAGAACCATCCTGTTTTATAATAAATTCTAGAAATATTGAGTTTATTAGTTGAATCTAAATATTTAAAAAAAATCAACTAATAAATTTAAATTTTTAATAGTTGATTTGTCTTTCTAACAGCATTTGCAGATAAAGTGAGTTTAGTAACCTCTGCATCGTTTAATTCTATATCTACAATTTGTTCTATCCCTTTGGCTCCCAAAATACAAGGAACTCCAATGCAAATATCAGACAGTCCATATTCACCCTCTAGGTAAGCAGAACAAGGGAACATTTTTTTGCTATCCGTGGCAATAGCTTGTACCATTGCTGATACTGCTGCACCTGGGGCATACCAAGCAGAGGTTCCTAACATTTTAGTTAAAGTAGCTCCTCCTACCATGGTTTCTTGTGCTACCTCTTGTAACCGTTCATTCGAAATAAGTTGAGAAACAGGTATTGAGTTTCTAGTAGCATATCTTGTTAGTGGAATCATACCTGTGTCCGAATGTCCTCCAATTACCATTCCGTCAATATCAGAAAGAGGGGCGTTTAAAGCTTGCGCCAAACGATACTTAAATCGAGCAGAGTCCAAAGCACCTCCCATACCGATAATTCTTTTTTTAGGAATTCCTGTAGATTTTAAAGCTAAATAAGTCATGGTATCCATAGGATTAGACACCACAATAATAATAACGTTTGGAGAGTGTTTAACTAAATTTAAAGAAACTTGTTTCACAACATCAGCATTAATACCTATCAATTCTTCACGAGTCATACCTGGTTTTCTAGGAATTCCAGAAGTAATAACAGCAATATCAGAATTTGCAGATTTAGAATAATCATTGGTAGATCCCGTAATTGTAGTATCAAAACTATTCAGAGATGCTGTTTGCATTAAATCCATTGCTTTTCCTTCTGCAAAATTTTCTTTAATATCTACAATCACCACCTCGGATGCAAAATTTTTAATAGCAATATATTCTGCGCAAGATGCACCTACGGCTCCAGCTCCAACTATGGTTACTTTCATGTTTTGTATTTTTTGTTTTGTACTTTTTGAAATTAGGAAAAATAGACGAGAATAAAAAGTAGTTATTAAATATAAAGAAGTCTTTTTATTTTAATTAAAGTAATTATGAAAAGAGGAATTTAAAGAGGAGTTATTCTTTTTTTAGGTATTATGAGTATCTTTATATCATATTATAATAAAAATGGGGAGAACATTAGTTATTGGAGATATTCATGGAGGTTTTAAAGCTTTGGAACAGGTTTTAGAAAGAGCACAAATAACCACAGAAGATAAACTTATTTTTTTAGGAGATTATGTAGATGGTTGGAGTCAGGCATTTGAGGTTATAAATAAATTAATATCCTTAAAATCCTCTCATAACTGTGTGTTTTTAAAAGGAAATCATGATGCATTGTTTTTTGATTGGTTAGACAAAGGAAAGGATAATCCTAACTGGCTACTCCATGGCGGACAGGCTACGCTAGATTCTTATCAAGATAGACCTTTTAACTTTATTAAAATTCATGCTCATTTTTTAAGTACATTAGAAAATTATTATTTGGATACCGAAAACAGATTGTTTCTCCACGCAGGGTACACCAATATAAGAGGGGTGGAACAAGAATTTTTCTCTAAAATGTTTTACTGGGACAGATCTTTGTGGGAGCTGGCACTTGCCTCTAGACATTTAGATAAAAAAGATGAATTTTACCCACAACGGTTAAATAATTACAAAGAGATATACATTGGACATACTCCATTATCTCGCATTGGTAAAGACAAACCTTTTTGTGCTTCTGGAGTTTGGAACATAGATACAGGAGCTGCTTTTACCAATCCATTAACTATTTTAGATATAGATTCTAAAGAATTTTGGCAAAGCGATTCTTTGCCAGAATTATATCCAAACGAAAAAGGGAGAAATTAATCATTTTCAGATTTTTAATCTGATTACTTTTCTTACTTTTGTAGTGCTAATAAAAAATTAAATATTATGACTGAAATATTTCACACGATAGACGATTTATTTACAAATGGTTTGTTTTTACCAATGAAAGCTTTACGTTTTAGTGGTTCTTGGTGGGGTTCTAACATTTTAAATTGGGGATTTATTGTAGTAGGATTGGTGTATTTTGCTTATTGGATGAAAGAATCTAAAAAGTTTAAAGACCAAGGAACAGAAGATTTACCTAAATAAAATCTATTGGGAAGCAAGAATAAATTAAAACGTTTTAACGAAAACGAAACGTTTGATAATGTGGTGCAACCCACTAGAGAAGAAGTTGTATCGGGTTTTAAATACCAAGGCAAGTGGAGTGAGTTCTTTAAAAACAACAATCCTATAGTTTTAGAACTAGGTTGTGGTAAAGGAGAATATACCGTTGCTTTGGCAAAAAGAAATCCAAACATCAATTATATAGGAATAGATATTAAAGGAGCTCGTTTTTGGAGAGGTGCTAAAACGGCTACCGAAGAAAACATGCCCAATGTTGCTTTTATTCGTACTCAAATAGAATTGGTTGATCTTGTTTTTGCAGAGAATGAAGTAAGCCAAATTTGGATTACGTTTCCAGATCCTCAAATAAAATACAAACGTACAAAACACCGTATGACTGGTGATGCCTTTTTAAAGCGTTACCATAAAATTTTAAACGCAGACGGAATTATGCATTTAAAAACAGACAGTGAATTTATGCACGGGTATACTTTAGGGTTACTACATGGTCAAGGTCATGAGGTACTATATGCAAATCACGATGTATATAAACAAGAAGGGGCTCCTGATGAAGTTATGAAAGTGCAAACGTACTACGAAAGTCAGTATTTGGAAGTAGAAAAAGCTATTACTTATATACAGTTTAAACTAAAGTTTTAAGAAAAACCTCATTAATGTTAATGAGGTTTTTTTAAAAGGCTTACACTCAGTGTTTTGAAAGAAGAAAAACAAGATTTTTTTAAAAGAGTTTACAAAGTAGTTAAACTAATACCAGAAGGGAGCGTTACCTCATACGGAGCAATAGCTCAATATTTAGGAACTAAGTCATCTGCAAGAGTTGTAGGTTGGGCAATGAATGCAGCTCACGGCGATCTATCAATACCGGCACATAGAGTTGTAAACAGAAATGGTTTGTTAAGTGGAAAACACCATTTTAACGGAAGCAACTTAATGCAGCAACTTTTAGAAAGTGAAGGGGTTGAGGTAAAAGAAAATCAGGTTCAGAATTTTAAAAAACTTTTTTGGGACCCTAGTAAGCAGTTGTAAATAAAACAAATTTTTTCTTGTTGTTATATATATATATATATATATATAATTTTAATCCTAATCCTAATGTATGTAGTATTATTGTACTGCAAATAAACATTAATTAAATGAAAATAATAGTCTTAATAACCATTGCTTTTTTTTCACTAGATATGTTTTCTCAAGTAGAGGATGTATCAGTAAATCAGAATCAGTACAATATTCAAGCTGGTTTTGGAATTTGGGTAAATAATGAAACAAAATTGATTGAAACAGTTGCTTTAAGAACTGAACTGGGTTTGAGTGGAGCCTATCAAAAAGAAGGGAGTGAGTCTACGTTGGCTTTTCTACCAGGAGTTTCTCTAGAACCTAGATGGTATTTTAATCTAAAAAAAAGAGATTCAAAAGGGAGAGATATTTCTTTTAACAGTGCAAATTATTGGTCGGTCAAAGCTTTTTATATTTCAGATGCTTTTATAATAGCAACCAACAATGCTGAATTAGAAAATGATAAGTTAAATGTAACCATCAATTGGGGATTGAAAAGGAACTTATCTAAAAAACTACATTACGAATTTGGAATAGGTTTAGGAGTAGATGCACTTTACCAAAAAAGCAATGCGATTTTGGCAACTGACTCTCCTGTTGTGGGGAGTTTAACTTTGAGGCTAGGATATAAACTGTAACAAAATGCTTCGTTTTTATGCTTATTTAAATATTTGTTTTTTAGCGTATTTATTACATTCATGTAGTATTATAACCCCTATGTTTGAGGCAAAATTCTAAAAAGGAAGTTACCGGTATACATATGCTGGAGGTCGTAAAAGTGTAGATTTTAGAGAAGGGAATTGGTTAATAGCGTCCTATGATACAAACCATGTAGCGTTTTTTAATAAGTACTTAGGAAATAGGCTAAAGCAACTGAACAAGGTTCAAACCAAAGAAGGTAAATTGGCGTATGTTTTTGATGTAAATCCTAATTTAAGTGATAAAGAATTGTTGCAAATTAGAGAAATAACACAGTATGACTATTTAATTACTTTAAGCAATAGTTCTAAAACGATAGATAGAAAATGGAGTAAACTTGATTATAGAGATAAAAAACAAAGAAGTGTTTTAAATGTATACAAACTGTCTACTGGTTTTTTAGAATATCAAATTATATGTGACGGGTTTTCTTCCACGGATGATGATAGATTTTATGAAATTGATACAGACTACAAACTTTTCATTAAAATAGACAAACACGCTAAATATGAAAATAAAAACCAATAGAAATATTGGTTTTTTGTTTTCATAAAAGAGTTGTTTTCACAATAACTTTAAATATGTGTAAGATTTTAATTGTAAGTGGACTATTATAAAGCAAAGAATTGCAAGAAAACTAAATAATGTATCTTTGTATTCCAAATAAATAGAATCCAATGGGTATTACAAAATCAGATATAAAAGCCATCCTAGAAACCCTTACCGCACCTGGAGAAGGAAAGAGTTTGGTAGAAAATAACAACGTAGGAAATATCGTTATTTTTGGTGATGAAGTTATTGTAGATATAAAAATTAGCAATCCTACTTTACAAGCGAAGAAGAAAACAGAAACTGAAGTTGAGAAAGCAATTTTAGCCAAATATCCTGAAGCTAAAGTAAAGATAAATTTAACCGTTGAGGCAAAACAAAAAGAGGAGCCTAAGGCAAATCCTAACTTAATTAAAGGAGATAAGGTTCCTGGAATTCAAAATATCATAGCTATAGCTTCTGGTAAAGGAGGAGTGGGTAAGTCCACAGTAACGGCTAACATGGCGGTTACTTTGCAAAAAATGGGCTTTAAAGTTGGTGTTTTAGATGCCGATGTATATGGACCTTCTATGCATATTATGTTTGATGTAGCCAAAGCAAAACCTATTTCTGTAAATGTAGAAGGACGTTCTAAAATGAAGCCTGTTGAGAGTTATGGAGTTAAATTATTATCGTTAGGTTTCTTTACCAATCCAAACGAAGCTGTAATTTGGAGAGGTCCCATGGCATCTAAAGCTCTGAATCAAATGATTTTTGATGCAGATTGGGGAGAGTTAGATTTTTTATTGATTGATTTACCACCAGGTACAGGAGATATTCATTTGTCTATTGTACAAGCATTACCTATAACGGGAGCCGTTGTAGTAAGTACACCTCAAAATATTGCTTTGGCAGATGCTAAAAAAGGGGTAGCTATGTTTCAGCAAAAAAACATAAAAGTTCCTGTATTGGGAATTGTAGAAAATATGAGTTATTTTACTCCTGCAGAATTACCAGAGAATAAATATTATATTTTTGGAGAAAACGGAGCTAAATATTTGGCTAAAGATATAGAAACTACCTTTTTGGGAGAAATACCTTTGGTGCAAAGCATTAGAGAAGCTGGAGATGTTGGAAGTCCTGTGGCTCTGCAAAATAAGACTCCTCAAGAAATTGCTTTTATAGAAATTACAAAGAATATGGTAGCAGAATTGTTAAAGCGAAATACAGATTTACCTCCTACAGAAGCCGTAAAAATAACAACCATGAGCGGTTGTTCAACAAAATAATAGTTTTATATTTAGACTTACAATAAATTTAAGAGAACATGAGTGCAGAAGATTTACATAAAAATGTTGAAAATGCTTTAGAAGAGATTCGTCCTTTTTTGTTGGCAGATGGAGGAAATATCTCTTTAGTAGGAATAGAGAATAATGTAGTAACCGTAAAATTAGAAGGAGCTTGTGTTGGGTGTAATGTAAACCAAATGACTCTAAAAAATGGTGTAGAAGCTACCGTTAAAAAACATGCTCCACAAATAGAAAGTGTTATTGATGTGAGTTAAATAATAGTAGTAACATACAAAACTCCCTAATTGTATTTCAATTAGGGAGTTTTATTTCTTAAATAGTCTAATTATAAAAGATGGGATATAAACTACCCTTCCAACTTCTCACTCAATTCAAACCAACGCATTTCTTTAAATTCAATGTCATCGATGATTTTTTGAAGCTCTAAAGATTTTTTATCAATGTTATCTCCTTCAATTTTGCCCTCTGCAAATTCAGCTTCAATAACCGTTTTTTTTCTGTTTAGCTTGGCAATATCACTTTCTAGGTTTATGTACTCTTTGTTTTCTGCATAGTTAAGCTTTGCAGGTGTTTTTACTTTCTCTTTTACAGCTTCTATTTTAGTGGGTACAATTTCTTGTTCCACATTATTGTCAGAGTTTTCGTAAGCTCTAAAGTCGGAATAATTTCCAGGGAAATTTTCAATCACACCGTTTCCTCTAAATACAAATAAAGAGTCTACAATTTTATCCATAAAATAACGGTCGTGAGATACCACTACCAAGTTTCCAGGATAATCTAACATAAAGCTTTCCAATACATTTAGAGTTACAATGTCTAAATCGTTGGTAGGCTCATCTAAAATTAAAAAATTTGGGTTTTGTATTAAAACCGTACACAAATACAAACGTTTACGTTCACCACCACTTAATTTTTCAACAAAATCGTATTGTTTCTTTTTATCAAACAAAAAGCGTTCTAACAATTGACTGGCAGATATTTTATGACCTTTGGCTAAAGGAATAAATTCTCCAAACTCCTTAATTACTTCAATTACTTTTTGTCCTTCTTTTATTTGAATTCCTGATTGGTGGTAATATCCAAATTTAATAGTTTCTCCTACTATAATCTTACCACTATCTACACTTGTGTTTCCTGTTAAAACATTTAAAAAAGATGATTTTCCAGTTCCGTTTTTACCTATAATTCCAATACGTTCTCCACGGTTAAAGTTGTATTCAAACTGGTCTAACATGACCATGTCTTCCCAAGCCTTTGAAACTTTGTGAAATTCTACAATTTTATTTCCTAAACGTTCCATGTTAATTTCTAACTGAACTTTGTGTTCAGAACGTCTAGCTCTTGCCTTTTCTTTAATCACATAAAAATCATCTTGTCTAGATTTAGATTTGGTGGTACGTGCTTTAGGCTGACGCCTCATCCAATCTAATTCCTTTTTAAATAAGTTTTTAGCTTTGGCTTGTACAGTTTGTTCCAAGGCTAAGCGCTCTTCCTTTTTTTCTAAATAGTAAGAGTAATTTCCTTTGTAGCTGTACAACTGTCCGTTGTCCATTTCTATAATTTCGTTACACACACGTTCTAAAAAGTAACGATCGTGTGTCACCATAAACAAAGTAATTTTTTCTTTAGCAAAGAAAGATTCTAACCACTCAATCATCTCTAAATCTAAATGGTTGGTAGGTTCATCTAAAATTAAAACATCCGGTTTGCTAATTAAAACGGTAGCCAATGCCAAACGTTTACGTTGCCCTCCAGAAAGACCACTTACCTTTAGTTGTAAATTGTCTAATTTAAGTTTTGATAGAATTTGTTTGTATTGCGTTTCAAAATCCCAAGCATTGTATTGGTCCATCATATCAAAAGCCAACTGATACCTTTCAGCGTCATCTGGATTTAAAATAGCTTTGTCATATTCTTGAACAATTTTTAAAACTTTACTGTCTGATGCAAAAATAACCTCTTCAACAGTTTGATTTTCATCAAAAGCATCCTCTTGAGATAAGTAGGATACATGTAAATCTTTACGTGTAACTACTTGCCCAGTATCAGGAGTATCGTTTCCTGCTATAATTTCTAACAAACGAGTTTTTCCCGTACCATTTTTGGCAACAAAGGCAATTTTTTGGTCTTTGTTAATTCCAAAAGACAAATTTTCAAACAATACACGTTCTCCAAAAGCTTTAGAAACGTTTTCTATAGATAAATAATTCACACAAAAATATTTTGTGTAAAAGTAGTGGTTTCTAATTAGAGTAACACAAAAAATAGCTACTCAAAATAATGTTTTCAATAGCTTTAGCTAGTTAGAGTTTACCACGACTTATGAAAGGAGATTTTATTTAAATATAAATCTTTAGTTAATTCTACTGCTCCTACATTTTTTAAGATGTTGATAACTTTTTTAGGCCAGACTGCTCGGGTATTAAAAGAACTAGGTCTACCACCAATAGCATAAATAAATTTACGGTTCAATTCTTCATCAAATAAAATAGAAATTCCGTGTTTTTCTATTTCTAAGTCTAACATTTCTCTAGCCTGTCTATAAGCTCTAATTCCGCTAGTATATGCAATAAATTTAGTTGCAAAATCTTTAACATTCTCTAAATTTGCTTTTGTTAACTCTTTGGGATGTAATAAAAAGTAATCTAAATTTTCTTTGGTTTCTGCAATTTCCTTTGGCCTGTAGTCTTTCTTTAAAGAGGAGGGTCTATTCTTCCAAAGGATATTTTCTTTAGGTGTTGTGATTAAAATAGAAGTTTTGATAATAACTTTACCCGTTTTTTTATTTTGTGGCATTCTAAGTGCAGGTAATTGAGGGTCATTTCTCTTGGAACTAGCATTTAAGCTCATAAAATTACCTGTAATTTGTCCAATATAGCCATTACCCCAACCAGATTCTAAGGAGATAATACTTAAAATAGCTGCTGGAGGAATTTTATGTTGTACGCAAAGTTTTGTAACTGGTTCTGCTAGTCTTTGATACATTTTTTTTACATGTTCATATTTTCGGTATTTATAAGTTTTTTTAATTTTATAGTTAGTAGTTCTTGCTGTTTCTTGAGAAAAGACCGTGTTAAACATCAAACCAAAACATAGAAATAAAAGGCTTATAGTTTGTTTGTTGTTGATTTTCATGGATTTGTAATTAGGGATGCAAATATATTTAAAATATAATAGGAGCAAAGTTTTAGTTATATTTACAAATATGAAGCCAATTGTCACTGTTAAAAATCTAGGAATTTCTTTTAAAAATAAGAATCATATTAACATAGTGGTCCACGATCTTAATTTTGATATTTATGTCAATGAAATTGTGGGAGTTGTAGGAGAGTCTGGAAGTGGTAAATCTGTAACTTCTATGGCGATGCTGAACTTATTACCTTCTAAAATAACCCATATAGACGGGGATATTGTTTACAAAGATATAAGGCTTTTAGAACTACCTCCTGTAGAACTTGGTAAGATTGTTGGAAAAGAAATTAGCATGATTTTTCAAGAGCCGATGACTTCTTTAAATCCTAGTTTAACTTGTGGGGAGCAAGTGGCTGAGGTATTGCGTTTGCATACCAACTTATCAATAAAAGAAATTAAGCATGAGGTATTGCTTTTGTTTAAAAAGGTCAAATTACCTAGAGCCGAGACAATGATGGAACAATATCCACATGAACTCTCTGGAGGTCAAAAGCAAAGAGTAATGATAGCAATTGCAATTGCTTGTAAACCTAAGTTGTTAATTGCAGATGAACCTACAACAGCTTTGGATGTAAGTGTTCAAAAAGAGATTGTTTTTTTACTTAAGGAGTTACAAAAAGAAACAGAAATGAGTGTTTTATTTATTACTCATGACTTGGCTTTGATTGCAGAAATAGCCAATAGGGTGATTGTGATGCAAAAAGGGCATATTGTTGAACAAGGTAATGTAAAACAAGTGTTTTTAAATCCAAAAGAAATATATACCAAAGCGTTGTTAAATGCAAAACCCAAACTACAAGGACGTCTAAAAGAATTACCATCGGTAGAAAGTTATTTAAAAGGCAACTTTAAAGAAGTTTTTTATACCGATGCACAAAGATTTCAATTCCACAAGCAAATCTATTGTAAGGAACCTTTACTAGAAATAAAGAATTTAAAAACTTATTACAAATCTAAAAACAACTGGTTTGATAAACCAACGTTTGTAAAAGGTGTAGATGGAGTAAGTTTTAAAGTGTTTCAAGGGGAAACCGTTGGTTTAGTTGGTGAGTCTGGAAGTGGTAAATCTACCATTGGTAGAACTATTTTAGGTTTAGAAAAAGCAACATCAGGAGAAATATGGTACAAAGGAGTTGATTTGACGAGATTAAACGCATCAGCATATAAAAAATACAGAAAAGAAATACAGATTATTTTTCAAGATCCTTATTCTTCTCTAAATCCATCTCTAAAAGTTGGAAAAGCTATTTTAGAGCCCATGGAGCGACATAAAATATTAGCTTCTACAAAAGAAAGAAAAGAATACATCTGTAGTTTGTTAGAAAAAGTAGGTTTGGATAAAGAATTTTATCACAGATATCCACACGAGTTTTCTGGAGGGCAAAGACAGCGTATTGGAATTGCAAGAGCTTTGGCTTTACAGCCTAAGTTTATTATTTGCGATGAATCTGTATCTGCTTTAGATGTTTCTGTACAGGCTCAGGTTTTAAATTTGTTAAACACTCTAAAAGCAGAGTTTGGATTTACTTACTTGTTCATTTCTCACGATTTATCGGTAGTTAAGTTTATGTCAGATCAGTTAATAGTGCTAAATAAAGGCAAAATAGAGGAAATTGGAGATGCGGACAACGTTTACAGGAGTCCTAAAACTAGTTATACAAGAGCTTTGATTGATGCAATCCCTAAAGGAGTTTGATTGTTTTCTTTACAATCTAATAAATTGTATATTGCACAAAAAATAAAAGTATGCAATTTAGAGTTTTAGCTATGTTATTTGTTTTAAGTTCATGTATTACAAGAAAATATCACATGGCCTCTGCCCCTCGTATTCCTAAGATTTCAAAATCTGAACTAATTGAAAAAATAAATACCAATTCTTTTAAAAATTCAGAAATAAAAACGGTTAAAATTAATTCTAAATTATCTTATGAAATTGCTAACTCATTTCGAGAATTTGGTCTAAAAGCAAGAATTGCGAAAGGCGAGAAAATTTGGCTAAGCGCTAATTTTTTAAACATACCCGTAGCAAAATTGGTAATTGATAGAGACAGTATACATTATTACAATAAAATTGATAGGACTTATTTTGAGGGATCTTTTGAATTTATAAAAAAACTATCGGGTGTAGATGTAAACTATCAAATGTTAGAGAATTTGTTTACGGGTGATATGATTATTAATTTAGATAGAGGTTTATATAAGTTGTCTAGAGATAATACTGTGTACACCTTTAAAAGTATGAAAACAAAAATTTCTGAGAAACAAGTAGAGGTCTATCCATTGATTCATAAAATAAAATTTCAATCGGTTAAAAACACTTTACGTAAAAAAATGATAGCTACCCATTATGGTAAGTATCAAAATATTAAAGGTGTTCGTTTTCCAAAAGATATTTCAGTTAAAGCTAAAAATAAAGAAAAAAACACTCTAATTTCTATGAGTTATTCGTCTGTTACATTTGATGAAGACTTAAAATATCCCTTCAAAAGACCCAAAGATTGTACTGAGAAAATTGTAATAAAGAATAGAAAATAAAAATAAATGCTTCAAAAAGTTGTTCTTTGCTTTAGTTTTGTTTTTGTGACTCATTTTTTTTATGGACAAACGTCTCAACAAAAAAAATTAGAGAGACAAAGAAGCAGATTGCAGCAAGAGATTGCGAGCGTAAACAAATTACTGTTTACCACTCAAAAAGAAGGACAAGATTTATTAAGTAGTTTAGAATATTTAAATAAAAAAATTCAAGTACGATCTGACTTAATTAAAGCAATTACAGCTGAAGCTAATTATTTGCAACTGCAGGTAGAGAAAAATAAAATTCAACTCAATCAATTAAAACAAGATTTAGATAGACTGAAAAAAGACTATGCTAGAATGATTTTACAATCTTATAAAAGCAAGTCTGAGCAGAGTAAATTGATGTTTTTACTGTCTTCCCAAGATTTTTTTCAAGCTTATAAGCGTTTTAGATATATGAAACAATATGCGGGTTTTAGAAAGAAACAAGGTGACTCTATTGTTGTAAAATCAGAAAAGATAAAAATTTTAAAGCGAGCATTAGAACAACAAAGAAGACAAAAAGAATCTTTAGTAAATAAAAATAAAGTAGAAGCCCAAAAAATAAAATTAGAAAAAAAAGGACAAGAGGCCTTGGTTCAAAAAGTGAAATCGAAAGAAAAATTATACCTTTCTCAAATTCGTGAAAAACAAAAAGAAGAACGAAAACTAGAAAAAGAAATAGAGCGTGTAATTAGGGAAGCCATTACGAATTCCAACAAAAAAACATCAAAAAAAATAAACACCAACGTAAAGTCTTCTGGCTTTACTTTAACTCCAGAATCCAAAGCTTTGGCAAGTAGATTTGAGAAAAATAGAGGCGGATTACCTTGGCCGGTATCAGAAGGAGTTGTGACACGAAGATATGGGGTAATTCCTCATCCGACCTTGAGAGGTATAAAAATAGATAGTAAAGGAATCCATATAACAACAAAAAAGAGTGCTATAGCAAGATCTATATTTAAAGGTAAAGTTTTAGCAATTCAGACAGTAAGTGGTAGGCGTGCCGTTTATATCCAACATGGTAATTATATTTCTTTATACAACAATTTAGATAATGTGTATGTTACCAAAGGGCAAGAAGTGGTGTTAAAACAATCTATAGGAACTGTTTTTACAGATAAAGTAACGGGAAAAACAATTTTAAAATTTCAGATTTGGAAAGATACACAAAGGCAGAATCCTAGATATTGGTTGGCTAAAATGTAGAATACTTTTACTTAAACAATGCTAGTAGTTCTGTAGCTTCGCTTGGTTGTATTTTATTAGCAACTAATAAACTTAATTGTCTTCTTCTTAAAGCACTTTTGTGGCGTTGTTTCTCAAGTTTAGTTTCAGGAATAACGTCAGCAACTTTTTTAGGTTTTCCATAGTCATCCACAGCAACAAACGTATAGATAGCCTCGTTTACTTTGGTTTTTTTACCAGAATTTCTATCTTCTAAAAACACATCAGCAATTACTTCCATAGAAGAAGAAAATGAACGAGATACTTTTGCTTCAATCGTCATCATGCTTCCTAAAGGAATTACTTTTCCAAAAGAAACATTGTTTACTGCTACTGTAACACAAATAGATAAGGAGTGTCTTTGTGCAGATATACAGCAAATTCTATCTACACGAGCTAATAACTCTCCGCCAAACAAACCGTTTAGAGCATTGGTATCACTAGGTAAAATAATATCAGTGGTAATAGCCAAAGAGGCTGATGATGGCTTAGGTTCCATTAGGTTTATGATATATATAAATATTCTTTTATGGATTGATAAACAACCAAGCGTGCTTGTTGTCTTTATTTCTAATGGAATTTAGCATATTGGTAGCTTCGTTTTTATCATTAAAAGAAGCATAACTCACTTGCGTTAGTCCCCACTTATTCAAACCAATAATTTTTGGATCGTATCCTTTCTTAGTTAAATGCGCTACTTTTTTAGCGGCATTCTCAGCATCTTTAAAAGCACCTGCTATAATGTGGTACTTATAATGAGTAATTTCAGGAACCGAAGGTGTCTCAACTTCTATCTCTTTCTTTTCTATAAGAACTGTAATAGCAGGAAGCGGACTTAAAACATTAAAAGAAGCTTGTTGTATTTTGGTGGTAATTTCTTGCTGTGCAACAATTTCTTGTTTGTGAACAAGACTATTTATGTAGGTGTTTCCTGCAATAAATACACCCGCAAAAATAGCTGCTGCAGCAATGTATTTTGTATATGTTTTTTTAGGAGCAAGTACAGGTTCTTCTACCTTATCATTATCGGGTTCATCAACAGCAACGTTAGTTGTAGCTACAGAATGTCTTAACACATAATTTACGTCTACATCACTTAAACCAAAAGAACTTGCCAAGTAATTAACACTGTTGATAGGTTCAAAATTTAATTGTTCATTTTCTAAGGTAAATTGACCAATATTATTTAGCAGAAGAGGAGATTCTTGTAAATCTGCATTCCAATTGTCTATCGTATTCTGAATCAATTTACTAGCTTCATCGTAAGAAATATTCAAAGATTTTGCAATATGATTTATTAACAATCCATCGTTTTGCTGTAAATGGATGTTAAAAGATATGTTTTTTGTAGGAGGTGTAAATTGTTGCGTAACCTCGTCTAGTTGACTAGAAACGGTATTGCTTACAAATCCGCCAAAATTTGGCACCATTACACATTCATACCTGTAAAGTAAATCGCTTATGTATTTTGATAACTGCATCTTGCAAAAATATCAAAAAAATGATGATTTTCAACACTGTAATTCCTCCTTTTTTTAAGAAACATTTTTGTAACTTAATAATCAAAAAGTTAGTTATGAATAAACAGGAATTTATTTTCGCTTTGGCTTTGCAAGATGCAAAAGGAATAGGATGTATCACGGCTAAAAAATTGATTTCTATTTATGGGAGTGCCATCAATTTGTATGAAGCTTTTTTACAGAAAAAAGTAAAAGATGATGTTAGTTTAAAATTGCTAAGTAGGTTATTTACAAAAGAATCGATAAAAAACGCCCAGTACGAAATTGAGAGAGCATTTGATAAAGGATTGGAGGTTTTGTATTTTAAGCAAGATGGGTATCCAAAGTATTTGCTGAATTGTGCTGACGGACCTCTTTTGTTGTTTCAAGATGGTGGCAAACAAATAAACAATCACCTAAAAATAATTAGCATAGTAGGTACAAGAAATATATCTAATTACGGTAGAGACTTTTGCAAAGAATTAATAGTATCTTTAAAAGAACATCAACCTCTAGTTGTAAGTGGTTATGCTTTTGGTGTAGATATTTGTGCACATTTAGAAGCTTTAAAAAACAACATTCCCACACTGGCTGTTTTGGCACATGGATTTGGAAGGTTGTACCCTAAAGAGCACAAACAGTTTTATGGCGAGTTAAAAGAAAGTGGTGGGTTTTTATCAGAATTTACGCATGATGAGCCACCCTATAAAAAGAATTTTTTAAAGCGAAATAGAATTGTTGCAGGAATAAGTCAAGCAACTATTATTATAGAATCTGCCCAAAAAGGAGGTTCTTTAGTAACAGCCGATATAGCCAACTCTTATAACAAAGATGTATTTGCGGTACCTGGTAGGATTCATGATACCTATAGCAAAGGTTGTAACAATCTTATTAAAATTCATAAAGCAGCTCTAATTACTTCTGGAGAAGATTTAATTCGCCAATTAGGTTGGCAGAAAAATACAAACTCTTTAAAGAAAAATATTCAACCCCAATTGTTTGTAGAATTAGAAGGGGAGGAGAAAATAGTTTACAATTTACTAGAGAATGCATCCTTGCATGTAGATGAAATATCTAGAACTGTTAATATTCCTATTTACAAAATATCCAACTGTTTATTTCAGTTAGAAATGAAAGGTTTGATTCAGGTGCTTCCTGGTAAATTAGTAAAAAGAATTTAAGTTTTGTTGTTGATAAAACTTTCTAGAACTACGGCAGACACAATAATACTCCACCAAATTAGAGTAGCCACGTTAGGTTGCTCATTTAAAAAAAAGTAAGCCAAAATTACTACATATACAGGCTGAATACAGCTTAATAAAGAGGCCGTTGTTGCAGAAAAATAGGTAAAGGTTTTTACCAAGTAGGTATGTCCCACGGCTGTTGTAATGATTCCTAAAAAAAGTAAGTAGGGTATCTGTGTTTTGTAATGCGAAACTTCAAAATTTAACAAGAGTAGGAGTGGAAAGAGTATAATAACAATGATTCCATTTTGATAAAACATCAACATACTTGCATTGTAGGTTGCCACGTACTTTTTCATTAAAATATTTCTGATAGAAAAAAGTAATGCAGAAACAATTCCGAAGGCAATTCCTAAACTTGTTTGGTTGCCAAAACTAAACTCAGGAGTTAAAATAAAAAGCCCTAAAATTACCAATAAAGCAAGTAGGATATGTTTTGGGTTAAATTTTGTGTTTAAAAGTATAGGCTCTAGTAGTGTTGTAAAAATAGGAAAGGTAAATAAAGAGATAACACCCAATCCCGCACCAGCTAATTGCAATGCGTAAAAGTAAGTAATCCAATGAACTCCTTGTAAAACTGCACATAAAACAAAAGATTTTGAATGTTTATGAGTATCATATTTTAAAGAAATTCCTTTAATTTTAATATAGATTGTAAGTGTTAAAAAAGCAAAAAAACATCGAGACCAAATTCCTATTTCAGGAGGTAAAGAAATAAAATTACCCAAAGGAGCAGCGGTTGCAATTATAAGCAATGCTACGTTAAGTTCTAAAATTTGTTTAAATTGAGCTTTCATTCTATAAAACTACTTTAAGTAAATTGATTGTGTAAAATAATTAGACTCCTGTGCTTCCAAAACCACCAGAACCTCTCTCTGTTCTGTCTAGTTCTTCTACCTCAAGCCATTCTGCTTGCTCATGTTTTGCAATCACTAATTGAGCAATGCGGTCACCGTTTGTAACTTCAAAAATTTTGTTGGACAGGTTTACGAGAATTACACCTATTTCACCTCTATAATCAGCATCTACAGTACCAGGAGAGTTTAACACCGTAATTCCTTTTTTAATAGCCAAACCACTTCGAGATCTTACTTGCGCTTCGTACCCTTGTGGCAAAGCAATGTACAAACCTGTTTTAATGATTGCACGTTCTAGAGGTTTTAAAAACACACTTTCTGTAATGTTTGCTTTTAAGTCCAAACCTGCAGCTTTAGTAGTTTCGTATTGTGGTAATGCGTGTTTAGATTTGTTGATGATTTGTATTTTCATAAAAAGAAATTTAAATAATTATGAGGGTTTATCGCTTTAAAAATTGTTGGCTAATAAACTTTTGTTGACTAAAATAAATAATCACCAAAGTTGATAGAATAAAAAGGGTATTGATAAGGTAATTACCTCTAAAAAGGTAAAAAGAACTAAAACATAAGGCGGTGATAAACAAAAATAGTCCTCCTGTTTTTTTGATGTTGTAAGGAGTTTTGTAATGCTTTTGTCCATATAAATAAGATAGAATCATCATGGTTCCGTAGACAAAAAAGGTAACCCATGCGGCTCCAATATATCCATATACGGGAACCAAAATTAGCAAACCCATCACTGTTAAAAAACCTCCTAACACAGAAAAATACATAGCGAATTGTGTTTGTCCTGTGTTTTTATACCAAACGGATAAATTGTTGTAAATACCCAACAAAAGATTGGCTAATAAAATAATTGGAACAATGTTTAAAGTCTCAAAATAGGCTGCTTTTTTTAATAAAATATTTGCAAAAAAATCAATATAAGCAACAATAGTTAAACTAATCAAGGCTCCTAAAATAGTAAACCATTCTAATATAGTGGCGTAGGTTTTTTTAGCGTTTTTTTGTTTAGAGATGTTAAAAAAGAATGGTTCTGCCCCCAGTTTAAAAGCCGTAATAAATAAAGCCATAAAAACCCCTAGTTTATAGGTTCCAGCATAAGCACCTGCAATGCTCTTGTTTACATAACGCGGTAAAATTAGTTTGTCTAAGTTTTCGTTGGTTACATAAGCCAAACCTGCAACTAATATTGGCCATCCGTAGCTTAACATCTTTTTTAATAACGATTTATCAATTTTAAATTTAAAGTTTTTTAGTGTTTGAAATAAAAGTAAAAATGTAATTCCGCTAGCTAACAAATTGGCTAAAAAAATATATCCTACTTTAGAGTTTGTAGGGTACCAACTTAAAAAAGACCAGTTTTTTGGCTCTTTAAGTAGAAGTAAAAAAAGAATGTTAAATGAAGCAAATATTAAAATATTTAGAATTTTAAAACCCGCATATTTCCATGCTTTGTTGGTGATTCTTAAATAAGCAAAAGGGATGACAGAAAGGTTATCAAATATTAAAATTGCAATTAATATTTTAAAATGGATAATTTCTGTAAAACCTAACATTGGAGCAATGGTACTTGCCATAAAAAAAAGAGGAATTAACAATGCGGTAACCAAAGAAACAATGGTAAAAGAGGTATTGATAACAGGGTTTTTGTTTTTCTCGGAATTGTAAAACCTAAAAAAGGAAGTTTCCATTCCAAAGGTTAACAAAACATTAAAATAAGCAGCCCATACATAAAACTCTGTATTTATATTAAAAGCTGCGGTGCTTGGTAGGGTTTTTGTATGTAGTGCTACAAGAAATACATTAATTGCTTTGGGTAATACTGCAGCAATACCATAGACTAACGTATTTTTTATAAAAGATTTTAAGGTGCTCAAATTTGATTAGATATGACACAAAGATATTCTATATTTTATATTAAAAAATAAAAGTAATAAATTATGACATCTAAAGTTTTTGGCGTGTTCTTAGGGTTAGTGTTTTTAACAAGCCTGTCTGGTTATGGACAGTCTGTTAAAAAGGCTTATAAAAAACTAAGTAGATCAGAAAAATGTTGGGTTTTCTTTCATCCTTTAAAGGCTAAAAGAGCTTACAGAGTTACCAAAAAAGTAGAAAAAACAATAGATTCTATAAAAGAAGTTGGAGATATAGGTACACACCATGCAGGAAACCAGTTAGATGCTTTTAAACATGCTTTTTGGATGTGGAGTTTGGCAGAGGAAATAGGGTGGAGGTCTGCAAAAAGTTTGGGAGATCAGCACGAAAAAGGGAATTACGAATTTTTTAAAGAGCATAAGCTAGAGGATAGAACAACCCCAGATAAAGTAAGTGGAGAGATGGATTTATACAACAATGCTGTTGGTATAAGTTTGTATAAAAAATATAAAAAACAACATTTATCTATAAAAGAACGAATTGAAAAGGTAAAAAAGTCGGTGTTAGAAGGAAAAATGAGAATGATTTATCAAACCTACTCCGGTAAGTATTTAGATGCAAGAGGTAGAATACTCCCCAAAAATAAATATTATGGAGTTTGGGAGAACTCTAAATGCCTAGTTCCATCAACCTCTATTTTTTTAATGGCCGATAATAAATCTAAATCCTTAAATTTGCTAAAAACAAACAAATAATCATGAAAACAGTACATTCAATTTTAGCAGCTTTTGTATTAATTGCCATTGCGATGGTGGCTTTTAATGCAATAATGAGCATAAAAAGAGAAGAAAAATTTAAAAATGGAGATCGTAAGTTGGGGTTAATCGCCTTAATTTTAACACACACACAATTGTTAGTAGGTTTGGTAACCTATTACGTATCTGACTGGTATACAACTTTGAAAAACGTAGGAATGGGAAATGCTATGAAAAATGCCGAATTGCGTTTAATGAGTGTAGAACATCCTTTAATGATGATTGTTGCTATTGTGTTGATTACGATAGGGTGGTCTCGCCATAAAAAACTAACCGAAGATAAAGCAAAATTTAAATCTTTTGCCATTTTTTACGGATTGGCATTGGTTGTAATATTATCTAGAATTCCTTGGGGACAGTGGTTTCATTAAACTAAAATTTTATGGGAAAAACTAAAAAAATGCCAATGGGGAAAAGCCTATTGGCATATCCTTTATCTGTAGTATTCTATTTGTTTTATGGTGTTGTATTGGTAGTATTTCATCCTTTGCAATGGTTAGGATTAAAATTAGGAGGTTATACTGTTCATAAAAAAATAGTAGATGTGTTAAATGCCTGTTTACTGGGGTGTTTGTATATTCTAGGTACAAGAGTTCGTTTTAAAAATGAACACAAGTTGGATACTTCGGTTCCTAATATTATTGTGTCTAATCATCAAAGTACACACGAAATAGCGCCTTTGGGCTGGTTTTTTAGAAAAATACATCCTAAGTTTATTGCCAAAAAAGAATTAGGAGCTGGAATACCTAGCGTTTCTTTTAACTTAAAATATGGTGGTTCTGTTTTAATTGATAGAAAAGATGCTAGACAAGCTTTGTCGACTATAGCTAAATTTTCAAAATATTTAGAAGAGAATAAAAGAACTGGAATTATTTTTCCGGAAGGTACAAGAAGTAGAGATGGACAACCCAAACAATTTTCAGAAAGCGGATTAAAAATTCTAACCAAATACGCTCCCTCTGCTAACGTAATACCTGTTACCATTAACAATTCTTGGAGATTGTGGGAGTATGGTCAGTTCCCTATGAATATAGGTGTTAAAATGACGGTTGAAGTTCACCAATCTATCAAAGTTTCAGAAATTTCTTTTAATGAGTTATTTGCTAAGGTAGAGAAAAATGTAAAAGAAAAAGTTGTGTAATAAGAATTACCTACACTAGCTAAAATAAGTTCTTTAAAAGCAAATCATGTTCGTTAAAGGATATTCCTCTTGATTATTGGTTTAGAATAAAAGATTAAAAAATGTTAGAAGAAATTTGCAGCAAATTTGGTGAATTCTCTAATTATTGGGTTTCAGAGATTTATTAAGAGAAAAAAAATATTTTCTTATGAACATGTGTTAATAAATTAAATAATTATGAATATAAAACTATAAGGTTAATATTTTTTAGCAGCATAATTCGTCTAGATCTGACTATTTTGTATTTAGTCACAGAGGGATAACTTAAGTTGTAAAGTTACTTTTTAGTAATATTTTTTTGCCAGCGTTATTTTTCTGTAACTCCTATATGTAATTACATTTGTGTAGCAGAAATACTTTTGGTACGACTAGTCATTTTAAAGCAGGTATAAAAGGCCTTAAGAAGACCAAAATGGATACGATGAAAAGAGTTATCAGCAATAGGTTTTTCAATATGTTTATATTTGTTGTGTGTCCTAGATAAATTCTTGCGAACTTAAGATTTGTAATAATCTCATTTACAACAAGTTTAACCTTCCGAGTATTTGATAGCGGCTAGATATTGAGAACAATTCAAATCAGTTCTTAGTTTAAAAAATAAAATTTTAAAACTAATGGTATAAATTTTATATCTTAACAGGATGTTGTAAACAGAATTTATACCAACTACACTCATAATTAATGTTAAAGAGCTAAAAGTAAATTACAAATTTGCTTTGGGTATAGTTTTAGCAAATAAATACATACGTTTGTAAACCCTAATTATTTAAAACGCACTATTCTTTAAAAAAAACAGAATTACTTTAAAGCTACTCTAACAAGCACAAAAGCAAGACTTACTAAAATTCCTACAGCAAAAACTTTGATAGCGGTATTTTTATAATGAATTTTATGAATTTTTAAATCTTTTCGGTAACTCCACACCATAGCAGTTACAAAAGTGATGATAAAAAAGAATGCAAAGTAAATTTGTCCTGTAGAAAACATAATTATTAATTTTTAGCAAAATTAACAAACTCATGAAGAATAAAATCAAAGCAGTCCAAGAATTTCACACAGCTTACAAATTAGGCTATAAAAACAAACCCACGGCGGCTATAGGAGAGAATAAAATTAAATTGAGATACAATTTAATGGAAGAAGAAAACAAAGAATATTTAGAGGCTGCCGAAAACGGAGATTTAATTGAGGTTGCAGATGCTTTAGGAGATATGCTTTACATATTGTGTGGTACCATTATAGAACACGGAATGCAACATAAAATAGAAGAGGTTTTTAATGAAATTCAGCGTAGCAACATGAGTAAATTAGGCAAGGATGGAGAACCTATTTATAGAGAAGACGGTAAAGTGCTAAAAGGCCCTAACTATTTTAAACCCAATATTGCAAAAATACTAAATAGTGAATCTTAAATATAAAGTTGTCTAGTTTTGAAATCTATTAATAAAAATACGGTTGTTGTAAAAAATGAAATTGAGTTACAGAATGTAATTGCAAACAATACATCTGTGGTTTTAGCTGAGCAAGAAAGTAGTTTGCAGAACACAAATCCTTCTGTAGGTATAGATTTAAACTCTTATAATAATGTTGTTTGTATTAATAGAGCTAAAAAAGAAATTACAGTTCAGTCTGGAATTTCTTTAGAAAAGCTATATGTATTAATTGAAGCCTGTGGCTGGAGTATTCCTTGTATTCCCAGTAACAGCAAACAAATGCTATGCAATGCAATTAACCATGGAGCGCACGGTAGTAATGGACAGCTATTAGGGAATTACATTGTAAATTTTAGATTGATTTCAGCATACGGAAAATGTAAAGAAATAAAAGAAGAGGATATAGAAATAAATGCTGTTAAGTTTTCTTTAGGAAAGTTAGGTATATTTTCTGAAATTACATTTAGATGCGAAGAAAAAGCAGAATTTCATATTACAGCAACATCCCAAAAAACTGAGGTATGGCTAACTACTTTAGAGGAGTCTATTGATACATATGATTATCTAAAAATCAATTGGTTTCCACATACAAAGTACATGTACATACAAAAAGGAAATAAGATTGATAAAAGTTCTAAACAAAAAAAGAAAAGATCTTTAGTACATCAAAAAGATATTCAGAATAAGAAAAAATCTATTTATGGTTTTGTGAAAAAAAATCCGAAAGCAATTGTAAGAGCAAATAAAATTTTAAGAAACTTGTTTTATAGAAAATCCAAAGAGCAAATAGGGAGTTTGTACACTACAACAACTTCAAGGACTGCAACATCTAATAAGTTTAAGACAAGTTGGTTTTTACCCGTTGGTTTGTTGTCTAGTTTTTTTCAAGAATTAGAAGCTGTTTTGGTGGATAAAGATCAAAAGGTTTACATGCCAGCTCCTGTAGAAATTAATTTTTTACAAAAAGATAGTATTCTAATGAGTCCTGCTTATCAGCAAGATGTAGTTGTAATAAATTATGAAACTGAATATATGAGTGAACATTCTGTGGTGGTTATAAATCAGTTTTTTAGAGACAAAGGAGCTAAGCCCTGTGGAGAACAATTGTTACATTTGTCAGATATAGATTTAAAAAAACTATATCCTAATTACAAAGAATTTCAAAAGCTAACAAACACGTTGTACACGTGATTAAATTTTAGTGTTAAAAAATAAATATGAATAAAATTCCATTTCCAAAAGCCGTTTTGTTTGATTTTGATGGTGTTGTTGTAGATAGTTTTAAATGTCATGGAGCCGCATGGGCTTCTGCTTTTAGAGAGATGTTTGGCAAAGAAATTTGTCCATTTCCAGCAGACACACATGCAGGAAAAGCACCGTATTTAATTGCCGAATATTTTGCAGAATTTGGTGGAGACATTAGCAAAGGGCCTACTTTAAATAAGTTAAAACATCAACATATTCTAAAAACAACCACACCACCAGATTTGTTGCCTGGAGCTCTTAAAATTCAACAATTTTTAGAAGAAAATAACATTCCACATGGTATTGCTAGTAATGCATACACTGGTTTTGTAGAAAATTCTGTAAAACAAACAGGAATTGGTTTTAAAGTATGTATGGGTGTAGATCTATTTAAAGAGCCCAAACCTAGCCCAGTACCTTATTTAACACTGGCAGATAAATTGGGTGTAAAAAAAGAAGATTATGCGCAAACTCTTATTTTTGAAGATAGTTTGACAGGAATGCAAGCTGCTGCTAAAACAGGAATGGTGCCTATTGGTGTTTTAACACAATATTCAGAGGCAGAATTAAAAGCCCATGGAGCAGTAAAAGTTTTTCCTACTTTGTTAGAAGCCTACCAAGAGATTGTATCTTTGTAAATTATGATAAAACATTACAATGTATTGGTAGTTGGCGGTGGAGCAGCTGGTTTTTTTACAGCCATTAATACCAAAGAAAAAAACGAACAACTTTCTGTTTGTATTTTAGAAAAAGGGAAAGAGGTTTTGCAAAAAGTGAAAATTTCTGGAGGAGGACGTTGCAACGTAACGCATGCTTGTTTTGATCCTAAAGAATTAACTGAGTTTTATCCTAGAGGAAAAAGAGAGTTGTTAGGTCCCTTTCATCAGTTTATGACTGGGGATACTATGGAATGGTTTGAAAACAGAGGGGTGCCTTTAAAAATTGAATCAGACCATAGAATTTTTCCTGAATCTAACACCTCACAATCTATTATAGATTGTTTTTTAACGGCTACTAATCATTTAGGTATTCAGGTTAAAAAATCTGAAGGAGTTAAAAGTTTTGAAAAGATAGAAGAAACAAATCAGTGGAAAGTAGTTACAAACAATACCGAATATATTTGTGACAATTTGGTGATTACTGCTGGGAGTAGCAAACCTATATGGAAATTACTAGCAAATTTAGGACATTCGGTTGTAGCTCCTGTACCCTCGTTGTTTACTTTCAATATTAAAGATCCTTTGTTAACAGATTTACCTGGGGTGTCGGTACAAAATGTAGCGGTTTCTATTAAAGATACAAAGTTAACAAGTACAGGACCTTTGTTAATTACACATTGGGGAACTAGTGGTCCTGCAGTTTTAAAATTATCTGCCTTTGGAGCTGTTAAGTTAGCAGAAAAAAATTATCAATATCAGGTAAAAGTAAATTGGTTAAGTTGCAATCAACAACAAGCGCTAGATGTGTTGTTTAATGTTAAAAAAACGGATGCAAAATCTCTTTTAGAAAAACGTAGCCCTTTTGAAACCATAAGCAAACGTTTGTGGTCTCGTTTTTTAGAGGTTTGTAGTATTGATGGATCCACTAAATGGGCAGACATTTCTAACAAGCAACTAGAATTATTGGCAGATAAATTAACTGCTACCCTATTTCATGCACAAGGGAAAAGTACTTTTAAGGATGAGTTTGTAACTGCGGGAGGTGTAAAATTAAAAGAAGTAAATTTTAAAAAGTTTGAAAGTAAATTACATGAAAACTTGTTTTTTGCTGGAGAAATTCTAAATATTGATGCTGTAACAGGTGGCTTTAACTTTCAGAATGCATGGACGGGCGGTTGGATTGTGTCTGAAGCTATTGCACATGACTTTTAAAAAATATTACTTTTTTGATGATTATTAATAAGTATATCTTAAAGCAGGTAAAATAAAAACTGCAGTTATATTATACTAAAAAAAAACTTTGCCAAAAAGGAACTCTATTTTACAAAATCTTCCATGTTCCATTGCCAAATTCTTTTTTACATATTCACTACCAATTTTGTAAGAATAAAAATTTAGGAGTATCAAAAGTGTTATTACTATAACCTAACTTTTTCCATTTATACTTTTAGTAAGTTTCTTTGTTAAAAGTGTGATTTTTTCACCTACTAATACACTTCGCCTCTATGCGGTTTTAAAGCATCTCTATAAGTTTTCATGTCAGCTTCATCTACTATAATAAAAGCAGTTGCCCACATTTCGTTTGTTTCAGAAAAATCAATTAGGTAATAGTTTAATTTTTCTGCTTCTGCAAATTCTTTTAAATGTATACAGTGGTGCTTTGCAGTTCCTAACCCTGTTAAACCTCTAAAGTCCCAAATAAGCTTTAATTTTCTCATGGTTACAAATATAAGATATGTTCATTTTAAATAAGAATCTAGATTCTTTAAATTTTAGAACTCCCCAACTTAAAACTATATTTGCTAAAAATTGAGAAAATCATCATGGAGCAAACTTTTATTCCTACAAAAATAGAAGCGCTTAAAGAAGCGGGTACAGTAACTTGGCAAACACCTAGTAATATAGCTTTGGTAAAATATTGGGGAAAAAGAAATCCGCAGTTGCCAGAGAATACATCTATTAGCTTTACACTCTCTAATTGTTATACGGTAACTACACTTAGTTACGAGAAAAAGTTAACCCAAGATGCTTGTTTAAATTTTGAAGTAATTTTTGAAGGAAAGAAAAACGAAGCTTTTAAACCTAAAATAGAGACTTTTTTTAATAGAATAAAAGAATATGTTCCCTTTTTAACTGCTTATAAAATAACGATTGAGTCTAGTAATTCTTTTCCACATAGTAGCGGAATAGCATCCTCGGCGAGTGGAATGAGTGCAATTGCAATGTGTTTGATGAGTATGGAGAAACAGATGAATCCAGACTTAACAGAACAACAATTTTATCAAAAAGCATCTTTTTTAGCAAGGTTAGGGTCTGGTAGCGCTTGCAGAAGTGTAAAAGGAGAATTGGTTGTTTGGGGAGAGCACCCAGAGGTAAAAGGAAGTTCCGATTTTTATGGAGTTGAATTTAAAGATAAAGTAGCTCCTATATTTAAAAATTATCAGGATACAATTTTATTGGTAGACAAAGGCGAAAAGCAAGTGAGTAGTACCGTTGGGCACGATTTAATGCACGGACACCCTTTTGCGCAGCAGCGTTTTGCACAGGCTCAAGAAAACATCCGTAAAATAAAATCAATTTTTAAAGAAGGAGATGTAGATGCTTTTATTGCTTTGGTAGAAAGTGAAGCATTAACGTTACACGCCATGATGATGACCAGTAGTCCTTATTTTATTTTGATGAAACCAAATACTCTGGAGGTCATCAACAAAGTTTGGGCATACAGAAAAGAAACAGGAAGTAAATTGTGCTTTACCTTAGATGCAGGTGCCAACGTACATTTGCTATATCCAGAATTAGAAAAAGAAGCTGTGCAAGACTTTGTTAAAAAAGAGTTAGCTGTTTACTGCAAAAATGGGGAGTATATCCACGATAAGGTGGGAATGGGAGCTTTTAAACTAACCTAAATCAATTTTAAAGAGTATATTTGCAATAGAATCAGTAAGTTATGAAAGGACCTTTGTTTTACGCTAAAATATTATTGTTTGGAGAGTATGGAATTATAAAAGATTCCAAAGGTTTGGCAATACCTTACAATTCCTACAACGGAGCTTTTAAAAAAGCAACTATTCTTGAAGGGAATGCTTTAAAGTCTAATGGCTATTTAAAAGAATATTATCAATATTTAAAAAGCTTAACCACAGACTTAGTAACTTTTAATTTACATCAGTTAGAGCAAGATATTGCTAACGGAATGTATTTTGATTCTAGTATTCCTCAAGGATATGGAGTAGGAAGTTCAGGTGCTATTGTAGCTGCTGTTTACGAAAAATATGCAGAAGATAAAATTACAGTTTTAGAGAATTTAACAAAAGAAAAACTATTAAAGTTAAAAACTATTTTTGGTTTGATGGAGTCTTATTTTCATGGTTCCAGTTCAGGCTTAGATCCTCTAAATAGTTATTTAAGTTTACCTATTTTAATACAGTCTAAAAATGATGTAGAATCTGTAGGAATTCCTTACCAACAAAACGGAAAAGGAGCTGTGTTTTTATTAGATTCTAAAATAATAGGAGAAACAGAGCCTATGGTAAACATTTTTATGGAGAAAATGAAAAATGAAGGTTTTCGTAAAATGTTAAGCAACGAGTTTGCAACACATACGGATGCTTGTATCGATAATTTTCTTCATGGAGAAGTAAAGTCTTTGTTTGGAAATGTAAAAAAATTGTCTAAAGTTGTTTTAGAAAATTTTAAACCCATGATTCCTTCTAAATTTCATGCTTTGTGGAAAAAAGGAATTGATTCTAATGATTATTATTTAAAACTTTGCGGTTCTGGCGGTGGAGGATATATTTTAGGTTTTGCACCTGATTTTGAGAAAGCCAAAGGTGTGTTAAAAGATCATAATTTAGAATTGGTATATAGATTTTAATAACAGCCTTCGTTATGCAAAAGGCACCCACACAAAAACATAAGTTATTAGGGATTTTTTCTGCTTTACGAGTTTATAATATTTTATTATTATTAGTGGCTCAGTATTTAGCAGCTATTTTTGTGTTTACGGTAGACAAATCTTTAGAAACTGTATTGCTAGACTATCATTTACACTGTGTGGTAATTGCTACTGTTTTTACAGTTTCTGCGGGGTACATTATTAATGATTTTTACGATGCTCCTATAGATGCTATTAACAAACCTATTAAAACTCAAATAGGCAATTGGGTTAGCAACAAAACAAAGTGGAAAGTTTACTTTTTATTTAACTTTGTAGCATTTGGATTAAGTGCTTTGGTGTCTTGGAGAGCCGTTGTTTTTTTTAGTTCCTATATTTTTTTAATATGGCTATACTCACACAAGCTTCAAAAAAACCCTACAATAAGAGTGCTTTCTATATCTATATTAGATGTGTTGCCTTTTTTTGTCATTTTTGTGTACTACAATAACATATCAGAATTTATTCTGCTTCACGGAGCGTTTTTGTTTGGGCTAATTGTATCTAAAGAAATTGTAAAAGATTTAGAAAAAACAAAAGGAGCTTTGCTTAAAGAGAGACAGACGTTGGTTATAAAATATAAACGTAAACAAATAAAATTATTTTTATATGTAATACTACTTGTTACCGCAGTTCCTGTTTGTAGAATAATTCAGTTTCCAGAAATTGGTTTGATGAGGTATTACTTTTATCTATATGCACTAACTTTACCTTTTTTAATTTATTATATATTCAAATCCAGAAGTTTTAAAAACTATTTATTTTTGCATAATATGCTAAAATTTCTTTTGGTAATAGGTGTCTTTAGCTTGTCGTTGATAGATACTTCTGTTCTGTTAATCAGGTTGTTAAATAGAGTGAGTTTGTTGTAGGATTTTGTTGATTCTTTTGTATTTTTGCATATCAAAATAAATATGACTAATGAGTACACAAAAAAACTCGTCGGGAGGACGACAAAAAGGTTCTAAAGGAAAATCATTTGGAGAATTTCAATCTCAAAAAAGTTTTTCTAAAAAAACTACTGAGGCAACCAATAGAGATGGAGAAAAAACATTTTCTAAAAAGAAACCTTTCAATAAAAAGAAATCCAATAGTGATGCTCCTAAAAAAAGAGTGGTTACAGTACCTTCTTCACAAACAGGAATTCGTTTAAATAAATATATTTCTAATGCAGGTATTTGTTCTAGAAGAGATGCAGATTTGTATATAGAAACAGGGAGTGCTACCGTAAACGGAAAGGTAATTACCGAAATGGGATACCGAGTAAAACCCACTGATGAAGTTCGTTTTGACAATGTATTAATCAATCCAGAAACAAAACGTTACGTTTTGTTAAACAAACCCAAAAATTACATTACAACCATGGACGACGAACGTGGTAGAAAAACAGTGATGGAAATTGTAGATAAAGCTTGTAAAGAGCGTATTTACCCAGTAGGAAGATTGGATAGAGATACTACAGGATTGTTGTTGTTTACCAACGATGGAGAATTGGCAAAAACATTAACCCATCCAAAACACAACAAACGTAAATTATACCATGCTACTCTAGATCATAAAATATCGTTAAAGCATTTACAGGCAATTGCAGATGGACCTGTAATTGATGAGAAAAAAGTTTGGGTAGATGATGTTGCGTATGTACAAGGTCAATCTAAAAACGAAGTAGGGATTGAAATACACTCTGGGCGTAACAGAATTGTGCGTAAAATATTCGATCATTTTGGCTACAAAGTAGTAAAATTAGATAGAGTTGTGTTTGCGGGCTTAACCAAAAAAGATTTACCTAGAGGTCATTACAGGCATTTAACAGCACAAGAAGTAATCAATCTTAAAAACGGATTGTAAGAGACTACTTTAAGTGAATAAAAAACAAAACCCTAACTTTTAAAAGTTAGGGTTTTGTTTTTAAAATGAAAAGACCTCTATATTGTTTTTAAATAAATGCGTTAATACATCTTTGATTTTCTGATTCATTAAAGATTCCATCAATTGTAAATGTCTTTCATGATGCGTATCTGAACCTACAAAGGTATATAGGTTTTCTTTTAGTAATTTGTGAGCAATTTTAGTAACAGCTTTGCCATAATGAGTGGTTAGAGAAAGTAAGTTTAATAGAAATAGACTGCCCATTTCAATGAGTTTTTGATATTGAGAAAAATTATTGTGGTAATAACGATAACGCTCCAGATGTGCTAAAATAGGAGTATAGTCTTTATTCTTAATTTTAATCAATAACTCTTCTAAATTATAAGGTGGATTAAAAAAAAGACATTTCTTTTGCTTCATCATCTTTTCCACGAAACAAATATGAATGAATATCCATATAACAAATAGAGAAAAGGTGTGTAATTTTATGAACGAAACACATTGTTTTACAGGACCTAATTTTATCTAAATAAAGGTAATTTGTTTTTAATAGAACTACACTTTAACTTATGTCAATGTTAATTAAATTTTAAATAAAAGCAAAGTATAGTAAAAGTAACTTAGTATATTTGTTATTAGCCAAAATTTAGAATGATGGAATACTTAGACTTTGAATTGCCTATTAAAGAGTTAGAAGAGCAGTTACAAAAATGCGCTATAATAGGTGAAGAAAGTGATGTTGATGTAACCAATACTTGCAAAGAGATTGAGGATAAAATCTTTAAGCTAAAAGAAGATATTTACGAAAACTTAACACCTTGGCAAAGAGTACAATTGTCAAGACATCCAAATAGACCTTATACCTTAGATTATATAAAGGCTTTAGCAGGAGATACATTCATGGAATTACATGGAGATCGTACTGTAAAAGACGACAAAGCAATTGTTGCTGGCTTAGGAAAAATAGGAAAACAGAGTTTTATGTTTATTGGACAGCAAAAAGGTGCAAATACCAAAATGCGACAATATAGAAACTTTGGAATGGCCAATCCAGAAGGATACCGTAAAGCATTGCGTTTGATGCGTATGGCAGAGAAATTTGGTATTCCTGTAGTTACTTTTGTAGATACTCCAGGGGCTTATCCTGGATTAGAAGCAGAGGAAAGAGGACAAGGAGAGGCTATTGCACGTAATATTTTTGAAATGTGTGTGTTGAAAACGCCAATTATTACCATAATTATTGGTGAGGGAGCTTCTGGTGGTGCCTTAGGAATAGGTGTAGGAGATAGAGTGTTGATGATGGAAAATTCTTGGTATTCTGTAATTTCGCCAGAAAATTGTTCGTCTATTTTATGGAGGTCATGGGAGTTTAAAGAAAAAGCAGCAGCTGCTTTAAAGTTAACCTCTAAAGATATGAGTGCTTTAAATTTAGTTGATGGAGTAGTGCCAGAACCTTTAGGAGGAGCTCATACAGATAGAGAAACAACATTTAAAACAGTTAAAGAAACCATTGTAAAATCATTAGCAGAATTACAACAAAAAGATGTTGAAACGATGATTAATGAGCGTATTGAAAAATATGCCAATATGGGAGTTTATAAAGAATAGAAAGCTAGCCTTTTCTATAATTCAAAGCCAGAGTAATACAAGTTACTCTGGCTTTTACTTTTTGTTTATTTTTGGTAGTTTCTTTATTGATAATTTAAGTATGTAGATAAGTCATAAATAGAACTGTTTTTTTAAACCCTTAAAAATAGATGGGATTTCTAACTTTAAAAGAACTGCTAAAAACATTTTGTATGCGAATTGAATACGATATTAAACTAGGTTTTAAAGACGTGATGATTAGACCTAAACGATCTACTTTAAAAAGTAGATCTCAGGTAGATTTAAAAAGAAAGTTTAGCTTTTTAAATAGCACATCTACAACCGTATGGAAAGGAATCCCAATTATGGCGTCAAATATGGATACAGTAGGTACTTTTGAAATGGCTTTGGCTTTGTTTCAGTTTTCTGTTTTTACAACCATTCACAAGCATTATTCTATAGAGCAATGGAGTTCCTTTTTAAAAAATGCTCCTAAAAATATAGAGGATTTTATTGCTGTAAGTACAGGTATCAGCAAAGCTGATGCTGATAAACTAGCCCATGTTTTAGAAAATAACCCTAGATTAAAATTTATTTGTATTGATGTTGCTAACGGATATTCAGAATATTTTGTCAGTTTTGTTCAGAAAATAAGAAATCGTTATCCTGATAAAGTAATTATTGCTGGCAATGTAGTAACAGGAGAAATGGTAGAGGAGCTACTTTTATCAGGAGCGGATATTGTAAAAGTAGGTATAGGTCCTGGTTCTGTGTGTACAACAAGGGTAAAAACAGGAGTTGGCTATCCACAGTTATCGGCTATTATAGAGTGTGGAGATGCAGCTCATGGGCTGGGTGGACAAATTATAAGTGATGGAGGTTGCGCTACGCCTGGAGATGTTGCCAAAGCTTTTGGAGCAGGATCAGATTTTGTGATGTTAGGAGGAATGTTTGCAGGTCATGACGAAAGTGGTGGCGACCTGCTTGAAAAAGACGGAAAAAAGTTCAAACAATTTTATGGAATGAGTTCTGATACCGCCATGAATAAACATGTGGGTGGTGTAGCAGAATACCGAGCAAGTGAAGGAAAAACAGTAGAAGTTGCATACAAAGGTAGTGTGTTAGAAACTTTGCAAGATATTTTAGGGGGGATTAGGAGTACTTGTACGTATGTTGGTGCAGAAAGGTTGAAAGAACTAACCAAAAGAACTACCTTTATTAGAGTGGCAGAGCAAGAAAATAAAGTTTACAATAAGTAATAGATAAAAAAAGGAGCGTTTTAAACGCTCCTTTTTTTTTATTCAAAATCTTTATTGTAAAAACCTCCTCTGTTTTCTTTTCTATCCATTGAGGATTGTATGATGAGATAGGCATTGGTAATTAAATTTCTCAACTCACAAATAGGAACCGATAATTTTGCTGTTCGATACAATTCATTGTTTTCTTGGTACAATATATCCAATCGTTTGGCAGCTCTTTTTAAACGCTCATCAGAACGTACAATCGCAACATAATCACTCATTATTTTTTGAATATCTCTACGCTCATGGGTAATCAAGATGTTTTCTTGATTTAAAGAGGTATTGGTATCATCCCACTCTGGAATATCATCTCTAAAATAAATGGTATCTAGTTTTTTTGTAGCATCTACATAACTTCTATGAGAATATACAATAGCTTCTATCAAGGAGTTAGAGGCAAGTCTATTTGCACCGTGCAATCCTGTTCTAGAACATTCTCCACATGCATATAAATTTTCTATAGAGGTTTCTCCATGGGTGTTTACAGCCACTCCTCCACAAATATAATGGGCTGCTGGTGTAACCGGAATAAAATCGTTGTGTACATCAATACCCAAAGATTTACATTTTTCTGTAATATTAGGAAAATGATTGATAAAATGAGCTTTGTCAATATGCGTACAATCTAAGTATACATGGTCTTCTCCTGTAATTTTTAATTCGCTGTCAATAGCTCTTGCAACCACATCTCTTGGAGCTAGTTCCATACGTTCTTTGTCGTACTTCTCCATAAAACGATCCCCATTAACATTTCTCAGAATACCACCCTCTCCTCTTACTGCTTCCGTAATTAAAAAAGCAGGAGATTGTTGAGGTTCTTGATGCAACGCTGTTGGGTGAAACTGGATAAATTCAATATCTTGAATTTTAGCTTTTGCTCTATAGGCCATGGCAACTCCATCACCTGTAGCTATTTTAGGGTTGGTGGTAGTTCTGTATACCTGACCACTTCCTCCAGCGGCTAATAAAGTAATCTTAGCTGTAATAGTTTTTATCTCGTCTGTATTTTCATCTAAAACATAAGCACCATAACAGGTAATTTCATCTCTATGTGTAACCGTTTTTTGATGTCCTTTTGCTCTTAAAATATGATGATTGGTAATAAAATCAATCACAAAATGATCTTCTAACAAATGGATGTTAGGGTGTTTTTCGGTCTCTTCTAAAAGAGCACGAGCAATTTCGTATCCTGTAATATCTTTATGATGTAGAATTCTATTTTGAGAATGTCCACCTTCTTTACCCAAACTATATTCTCCTTTTATAGTTTTGTCAAAGTTGGTTCCCCATTCAATTAATTCTTCAAGCCTTGCAGGTGCTTCTTCTACCACCATTCTCACAACATCTTCATTGCAGAGTCCGTCACCAGCAATTAGTGTATCTTGTATGTGTTGTTCAAAAGAATCAGTGTCTGTGTTGGTTACTGTGGCAATTCCTCCTTGTGCATATTTGGTGTTGCTCTCTTCTTTCTCTGCTTTTGTTACCAAAGTAACTGTAGCATCTTTGTGATGATTGGCTACTTTTAAAGCATAAGACAAACCAGCAATACCAGAACCAATTACTAAAAAATCTGTTTGAATCATAAATTATTTAGATAAGTCTAACATTCTTTGAATTGGTACCAAAGCATCTGCTGCCAATTTTGGAGCTACTTCAATAGCAGGCAATTCGTGTTCTAAACACAAAAACAACTTTTTCATGGTGTTCATTTTCATGTAAAAACACTCACTACAAGCACATGTATTATCTTCTTCAGCAGGAGCTGGAATTAAAGTTTTGTTAGGAACTTGCTTAATCATCTCGTGTAAAATACCTGCTTCTGTAGCTACAATAAGTTTATTGTTTTTACTTTCTCTAGCGTATTTTAACAAGCCAGAGGTAGAACCAATATAACTTGCTGTTTTTAAAATGTAAGCAGGAGATTCTGGGTGTGCAATAATTTCAGCATCAGGATGCTCTGCCGCTAAGGTTAACAGTTTTTCTATAGAAAAAGCTTCGTGTACCATACAAGCACCATCCCAAAGCAACATTTCTCTACCCGATTCTTTATTTAGGTAATCACCCAAATTTTTATCTGGAGCAAATATTATTTTTTGATCTTTAGGAAAAGAGTTGATGATTTTAACCGCATTGGATGAGGTACAAACCACATCACTCATTGTTTTAATTTCAGCAGAACAATTGATATAGGTTACTACTTTATGATCTGTATGCTTTGCTTTAAAAGCTTTAAAATCTTCTGGTGGACAAGAATCAGCCAAAGAACACCCTGCTTTTAAATCGGGTAATAAAACCTTTTTAGTAGGGTTTAATATTTTAGCGGTTTCTGCCATAAAATGAACGCCTGCAAATACAATAATATCTGCATCTGTTTTGGCAGCCTCTTGTGCTAATTGCAAACTATCTCCTACAAAATCAGCAATATCTTGAATTGCATCTTCTTGATAATAATGAGCTAGAATTACTGCGTTTTTTTCTTTTTTTAAGCGATTGATTTCCGCTACATAATCTGTAGTATCTTTTACATCAATATCTAAAAAACCTTTATTTTCTATATTGTTCTTTGCTTTTTCTAAAGTATCCATCAAAAATAGTTTTTAGCAAATTTACAAAAAAAGAGCCTATTAAAGGCTCTTTTGATAATATGTCGTTATTTTTATAAAATCGATCTAACTTTGTATCTCCATCCAAAAGGGTCTTCCGTTTTCCCTGTTTGAATATCAGTAATACTCTTTTTAAACTGACTTGCGTAGCTATTTTCTAAGGTAGGTAAGTTGTAATCTGTTCCTTTAAAGTTAAAACTAACAATAGGGTTGATTACTGCTGCAGTTCCTGCTCCAAACATTTCTAACAAAGTTCCGTTTTTAGCTGCCTCTTCTATTTCAAATACAGAAACATCTCTAATTTCTACCTCAATTCCTTTTTTTTCAGCAATAGCAATTACACTTTTACGAGTAATACCATCTAAAATTCTATCAGAAATTGGGGCTGTAATTAATTTATTTTCCACTCTAAAAAAGACATTCATCGTTCCTGCTTCTTCCAAGTTTTCGTGTGTGCTAGAATCTGTCCACACTACTTGCTGATATCCTGCTTCGTTAGCCAACTTAGTTGGGTAAAATTGTCCTGCATAATTCCCCGCACACTTAGCAAAACCAACACCTCCACTAGCAGAACGACTGTATTTGTCTGCAAACAACACGCTTACTTCTCCGCTGTAATAAGACTGCGCTGGAGATAAAATAAACATAAACTTATATTGTTTTGCTGGCGATGCAGATACACCAGGTTCTGTAGCAATAATAAAGGGACGAATGTACATAGAGCTTCCTTCCGTAGTCTGAATCCAGTCTTTGTCTATGTTTAATAATAGTTCTATTCCGTCAAAAAATAAATCTTTTGGAAATTCTGGAATTGCCAAACGCTCAGAAGATTTATTGATTCTTTCAAAATTTTGCTCAGGTCTAAATAACCATACAACGTTGTCTAACGACTTGTAGGCTTTCATACCTTCAAATACAGCTTGACCGTAGTGAAAAACTTTAGCAGATGGGTCCAAAGAAATTGGACCATAAGGTCTAATTTGTGCATTTGTCCATTTTCCATCTATAAAATCACATTCAAACATGTGATCTGTAAAGTTTTCTCCAAACGATAAATTGCTAAAATCTACCTCATTAATTTTAGTGGTAGTAGACTTATTAATCGTGATGTTCTGGTTGTTAATTCCCATGATTTTCGTTCGTAAAAAATTTTATATAAAGAACAAAAGTAAATATAAAAATTGTAATGTGTGCAATAAAAACACTTTTTAACAAAGTATATTAATACCTATATTTGCAGCAACAATATATCTGTTTTGAAAAGAAAAATTATAGTCACTTCTGATGGGTCTACCACCATCCACTTACCTGGTTGGGATGAAAGTTACCATTCTACCCATGGAGCCATACAAGAGGCTTACCATGTGTTTATTGATATGGGGTATAGGACTATTGAAAAAAATGAATTTTCTGTTTTAGAAATTGGTTTTGGAACAGGATTGAATGCTTTTATCACTTTACTAGAAACGGCAAGAGATGCTAAAAAAGTAAATTATGTGGGTGTTGAGGCTTACCCTGTAAGAGAGGATGAGTTGCTGGCCTTAAATTATGTGTCTGAATTAGATACTAGAAATTTATCGCATAAGTTTGAGGAAATGCACCTAACTCCTTGGAATGTAGCGCAAGCAGTGACTCCTAATTTTTTATTGACAAAACGCCAAATGTTTTTTCACAACATTAATGATGTGGCTACTTTTGATTTGATTTATTTTGATGCGTTTGGTGCCAGAGTGCAACCTGAGTTGTGGTCTGAAGAAATATTTAAATTGATGTTTACTGCTCTAAAACCAGGAGGAAAAATAGTTACGTATGCAGCAAAAGGCAGTGTGCGTAGAGCTATGCAAGCTGTTGGTTTTGTTGTAGAAAGGTTGCCTGGGCCTCCAGGAAAAAGAGAAATGTTAAGAGGAACTAAAGAAAAAGCGTAATGACTGAATTTTCTAGACTAAAAAAAAAGAAACCTAATAGAGTACGAGTATTGGTATTAGTAGCCGTACTTTTTGTAATTCTTTATGTGTTGAAAAACGCAGATACTTTAGTAGCTCAGTTTTTTGGGAGTTAAATTTATTTAGATTCTACAGTTCTTAATACAAAACAATAAAAAACAACCTTTTTATTGTGTAATTTAAGTTGCTTAAAGTATTGATTGTGTTTTTCAATCAGAATTTTAGCAATGTCTATTTAAAAATTCTTTTAAATTTATTAGGAATTTCTTTTTCAACAACTAGCGTTTTGTGAGTAAACGGATGTATAAACTCTAAGGATTTAGCATGTAGATACAAACCATGTCCTTTTAAAACACTACCTTCTTTTGCATATAAATCATCTCCTAAAATTGGATTACCAATATGTGCACAATGAATTCTAAGTTGATGCCTTCTTCCTGTAAAAGGTTTCAGTTCTAGTAAATTTAAAAAACCAAATCTAGCAGAAGGAATACATTGGAGTACTTGATAGGTAGAAATACTCTCTTTGTTATTAATAGCATGGCTAATGGTTTGATGGTTTTTCATAGTACCAATAGTTATAGCAATGTATGTTTTTTGGATGTTTTTGTTTTCAAATAATTTTCCAAGCTCTCTAATGCTGTTTGCCGTTTTTCCAATTAATAGTAAGCCGCTTGTTGCAAAGTCAAGCCTATGTATAGGTTGAGGTTTTACAGCATCGCTAAGTGTGCTTTTTTGTAAGTTGTAAGTAAGTGCGTTGGTTACTGTTTTTGCCTTATTACCACTTACCAAAAGACCCGCAGGTTTGTATATAATAGCTAAGTAATCATCTTCCCAAAGAATATCTAAATTTAAGTTGATGTTTTTTTTAGCAATATTCTCATCTTCTAAAAGTTCAATACTTTCTCCTCCCATAATAAAGTACCCAGAAACACCACGTTTGTTGTTTACCAAGATAAGTCCCTTTTTTATAGCTTTTTTGATACCCGCTTTGGTGGGAACACGATGAAAGATGCCCACAGCATAGTCAGATAATCTGATGCTGTTTTGTTGAGACGGAACCTTATGGGTTTCTATAATATTCATACAGAACGAAACTAAAACATTCTGTGTAAAGGATATGTACTTTTTAAAACTATTTTAATATGCTATCTATCTCATAATCAAACAATACTAAAAACTAAGTAAATATCATTTATTAAGTCGTATCTTTGCCCACGCTACAGAAATCACCCCGTGTGATTTCTTAAAATATATTTATGACATTTGAATCTTTAGGATTATCCGAGGCTATTTTAAAAGCCATTAAAAAGAAGGGGTATACAGAACCTTCAACCATACAAGAAAAAGCAATTCCACCAGTTTTAGAAGGAAGAGATGTTTTGGCATCTGCTCAAACAGGAACAGGAAAAACAGCAGGCTTTACTTTACCATTGTTACATAAGTTGTCTACGCAGAACAAATGGAAACGCAGGCCTATACGTGCTTTAGTGTTAACTCCTACTAGAGAGTTGGCAGCTCAAGTGTATGAAAACGTAAGAGAGTATAGTGAGTTTTTAGATATAAAATCAGCAGTGATTTTTGGAGGTGTAAAACCAAAACCACAAATAACAACATTGCGAAGAGGTGTAGATGTTTTGGTAGCTACACCAGGAAGGTTGTTAGATTTGATAAGTCAAGATGCACTCTCTTTATCAAAAATAGAAATATTAGTATTAGATGAAGCAGACCGTATGTTGGATATGGGGTTTTTACGAGATATTAAAAAAGTATTGGCTTTGGTTCCAGAAGACCGTCAAAACTTGCTGTTTTCGGCAACTTTTTCTACAGAAATAAAAGCATTGACAAGTACTTTTATGAAAAATCCAATATCTGTAGAGTCTGCTCCACAGAATACAACAGCAGAAAGAGTAAAACAAACATTTTATAACGTAAACAAAGGAGACAAGCCTTTGGCGGTTATTGGAATGATAAAAAAAGGAAACTGGAGTCAGGTATTAGTATTTACACGTACCAAGCATGGTGCTAATAAGTTAGCAGAAAGATTGATAAAAAGTGGAGTAACTGCTGCAGCTATTCACGGAAATAAAAGTCAGGCAGCTAGAACCAAAGCTTTAGAAGGGTTTAAAAAGAATACAGTAAGAGTATTGGTAGCTACAGATATTGCAGCTCGTGGATTAGATATTCCATTATTACCTCATGTAATAAACTACGAATTGCCAAACGTACCCGAAGATTATGTGCACAGAATTGGACGTACAGGTAGAGCAGGGGCAAGTGGAGAAGCTATATCTTTAGTTTGTGGAGAGGAAATTAAATTTGCAATGGATATTGAAAAGCTATTGAAAATGAAATTACCAATGCAAAATTTAGAAGGATTTGATTTTAAAGCTCCAACAGCTGAGGAGTTAAAAGCAATGAAAAAAGGACCTTCTAGGTCTAATTCTCCAAAAGCAGCTCCAAAGCCTAAAACCGCAAAAAAGAAAGCAAAACCAGGAGAAGCGCCTAAATGGGTACAAAGTAAAAAAAGTGCAGCATCTAAATTAGGAAGAAGTAGAAACAGAAGATCTTAAATCTATTTATAAAAGTTACAAGGCTGTTTAAAAAGTAAAATCAATGTTATTTGGTTATTTTTAAACAGTCTTTTTTTTGGAGGTAATGTGTCTTGTTTTGTTATTTATTTTATGTTTTAGCATAAGCCCTACTAATCCCTCAAGTGTACCTACTTATAGTCCTATTAATTAAAATATTTTTTACTTTTGCTTTGTGAACAATTTGCGTTTTTTTCTAATAATTTGTAAAAGGTTAAATTTCTATAATTCTTACTTTCTTTTTCTTTAATCGTTGATTATTGATGTTGTCTAATAAGGCTTTTGTGTTTTTTACTTTTACAGACACAAATACACAATCTTGTTTTAACTCAATAATTCCTACCTGATTTCCAGATAAGTTTCCTTTTTTAATAAACAAACCTGCAACATCACCTTTAGATATTTTATCTTTTCTACCTCCAGAAATAAATAAGGTTTTCCATTCAGAGGGTTCTGGTAAGCTATCTGCCTGTAAATGTTCTACATCATCAATACAAATAAAATCTGGGAGAGGTTCTTTTTTCCATTGAATTACGTAAGCAGTACCTTCTTTGTGCATTCTAGCAGTTCTACCGTTTCTGTGTGTAAACTCTTCTATTTTTAAGGGTAGTTGGTAGTGAATTAAAAAATTTATTTCTGGCACATCAATACCACGAGCAGCCAAATCTGTTGCAATTAAAATTTTGTGAGTTCCGTTTCTAAATTTTATCAAAGCACGTTCTCTATCTTTTTGTTCTAAACCACCATAAAAACAACCATGACTAATTTCGTGATCATTTAAATAATCACTTACTCGGGCAATGCTATCTTTAAAATTACAGAAAATAATTCCTGATTTATTTCCAATATGGCAAAGCGTGTCTACCAATGTTTTTAATTTGTCTTTGTCTGGAGATAAAACCTTTTTAAGGACCAATTGCGATTTTTTCTCACTTAAAAAATTAATCTCGATAGGGTTTTTAATTCCTACAAATTCTGGAATTTCAATTTCTTGAGTTGCTGAGGTTAGTATCTTTTGTTTTACAGCAGGAAGTAAATGTACAATTTCGCTCATCTCTTCTTCAAATCCAACTTCTAAAGATTTGTCAAACTCATCTAAAATTAGGGTTTCAATATCAAAAGTATCAAAACTATTCTTTCTAAGATGATCTGCAATTCTACCAGGAGTCCCAACCAATACGGTTGGCGTATGCGCTAGTTCTATTTTGTCTTTAGACATGGGTCTACCTCCATATACGCAGTTGGCTTTGTATCCGGTTCCCATTTCTCTAAAAACTTGCTCTATTTGTATAGCAAGTTCTCTAGACGGAGTAATAATTAAGGCCTGAATTTCTTTACTATTAGGGTTTAACCTAGACAACATAGGTAATAAAAAAGCCAGCGTTTTACCCGTTCCTGTAGGCGATAATAATACAACATCTTTGCCCGTAGCAATTCCCTCTTGAGAAGCCTCTTGCATTGGGTTTAGTTGTTTAACTCCTAACTTGGTAAGAATACTTGCTTGACTTTTATGATTTGTTGACATGGTAATGGCTCGGAATTATTTGATTGTAAATTTAAGACAAACAAAGTACAAAAGAAGGATTGTTGCAGAGGAATGTAATAAAAGGGAGTGTCAATTTTGGATACGGAACTCTTTTTAAAAAAGTAAATGATGTAATCCGTATTATTTAACCAATATATATTTATATTTTTATGGGTTTAATAAAGAGAATTAGAAAAAAGTAAATGAACGCATCTCAAATAGAAAAAAACGTAATAGCATTAGTTAAAAACTACAATAAAGACGAATTTGTATTCGACTTACTAAAAGCTTACGGTATTTCTAAAACATCTATAACACGTTTAAAAAAAGGAGACTTTAATTTATCTAAAATTGATGGAGAAGTACTTTACAAAAGTAAAATGCTTTTTAAAGAGGTAGAATCTGGAACACTATTAAATACAATTGACGAATTAACTAAAGATACAGCTTCTTTAAAACACAATCCAAGGTTTGTAATTGTAACAGATTATAAAACAGTATTAGCAAAAGATATAAGAACAGGCTTAGCATTAGATACTCCTATTCTTGAAATTTACAAACACTTTGGTTTTTTTTTACCTTGGGCAGGACAAGAGAAATATGCTCAAAAAAACGAAAATTTTGCAGATAGAAAGGCATCTGAGAAGATGGCTAAAATGTATGATATTCTTGTACAAGAAAACCCTGGTATTTACGATGATGGTGGTCATAACTTAAATATTTTTCTATCGCGTTTACTATTTTGCTTTTTTGCAGAAGACACAGATATATTTCCTATTGAGGGAATGTTTACAGATACATTAGAGCAACATACGCAAAAAGATGGTAGCGATACACATACATTTTTAGATAGGCTTTTTAAAGTTTTAAATACAAAAGATAACAGTAAAGAAGCAGCTCATTTTACAGCCTTTCCTTATGTAAATGGTGGTTTGTTTAGAGATACTATTGTATCACCAAAGTTTACTGCAGCAGCACGTAAAATAATTATAGAGTGTGGAGATTTAGATTGGAGCGAAATAAACCCAGATATTTTTGGCTCTATGATACAAGCAGTAGTAAATCCTGCCTATCGTAGTGGTTTAGGGATGCATTATACGTCTGTACCCAATATTATGAAGGTAATAGAGCCTTTATTTTTAAATGAATTGTATGAGGAATTTGAAAAACACAAAGGCAATTCAAAAAAACTGCGACAATTAATATACAGAATAGCTAAACTTAAAATATTTGATCCTGCTTGTGGTTCTGGTAACTTTTTAATTATTGGGTATAAAGAATTAAGAAGATTAGAAATAGCAATACTACAAGAAATATACAGTTTAGAAAGCCAACATGCTATTGTGTTTACAGAAATAAAGCTCACACAATGTTACGGTATAGAGTTAGACGATTTTGCACACGAAATGGCAATTCTCTCTTTATGGTTAGCAGAACACCAAATGAATAAAGAGTTTGTAGATGAATTGCAGGGCTTTGGTAAAGCCAAACCTATTTTACCTTTAAAAGAAGCAGGAAATATTACACAAGGGAATGCCACACGTTTAAACTGGGAGGATACCTGTCCTAAAAACTCAACTGATGAAATTTATATATTGGGTAATCCACCTTATTTAGGTGGTAAAGCTCAGTCAAAAGAACAAAAACAAGATATGAAAATTGCATTTAGCAATGCAAAAAAAATTGGTGAATTAGATTATATAGCTTGTTGGTTTATTAAGGCATCAAACTACATAAATGATAATAGTTCTTATTGTTTTGTAACTACAAGCTCTATTTGTCAAGGATCACAAGTCCAACAATTATGGCCACATATTTTAAGATTAGAACAAGAAATAGGTTTTGCATATACATCTTTTAAATGGAGTAATAATGCTAAAAATAACGCAGGAGTTGTTGTGTCAATAATTTGTGTTAGACATTCTTCGAATAAGCTTAAAACTTTAATAGATGAAAACCGAAAAAAAATAGTCCAAAATATCAGTCCTTATTTGATGGAGGGTACAAATACTATCGTCTTCCAAAGTTTAAAACCTATATCTAAACTACCAACTATTTTAACTGGTAATAGTCCTTATGATGGTGGTAATTTGATACTAAATAAAGCTGAGAAAGACACTTTACTTTCTATAAATGACAAATCAAAAAAATATATAAAAAAATTAAGAGGCTCTCAAGATTTTCTTAATGGTAAGGAAAGATGGTGTTTATGGATTAATGATGAAGATGTTAGTGAAGCTAAACAAATAAAATTTATAGAAGACCGAATTAAACAGACAAAGACATTCAGAGAAGGTGGCGGTGAGGTTGCAAGGGGTTTAGTTAAAAGGCCACATCAATTCAGATACACTCACCAAGCAAAAGAAAGCTTAATTATCTTGCCAAGAGTTTCTTCAGAGAGAAGAAAATATATTCCTTTTGGGTTTTTAGATTCAAGTTATATAGTTTCCGATTCTGCACAAGTAATTTATGACCCAGAACCGTATGTTTTAGGTATCATTTTGTCTTTAATGCATATGTCGTGGGTGAAAAAAACAGGAGGTTATTTAGGCACAAGTATAAGATATTCATCAGCTTTATGTTATAATACCTTTCCGTTTCCAAAAATTAATCAAAAACAAAAAGAGCAAATCAATCTACATGTTTTTGAAGTCTTAGAAGAACGAGAAAAACATTCTGGTAAAACATTAGCACAATTATACGACCCTAATAAAATGCCTAAAGGTTTAAAAGAAGCGCATCATCAATTAGATTTAGCTATTGAGCGTTGTTATCGTTTAAAACCATTTACCAGTGATACAGAGCGTTTGGAATATCTTTTTAAAGAATACGAGAAGATGATTGCAAAAGATACCTTGTTAGAAAAGCCTAAGAAGACGCGTAAAAAGAAAACAACGTAATGGAAAATAACCAACAAAACATCATTATTTATAACACAGCAGATGGCAAAGCATCTGTAAGTTTATATACCAAAGATGGTGATGTTTGGATGAACCAAAGTCAGCTTGCAGAACTTTTTGACACCTCTATACCAAACATTAGTATACATATATCTAATATACTAAAAGAGAAAGAGTTACATTCTAATTCAGTTATTAAGGATTACTTAACAACTGCCTCAGATGGCAAAGAATATAATGTAACGTTCTATGCCTTAGATATGATTTTGGCAATAGGCTTTAGAGTACGTAGCAAGCGTGGTACACAGTTTAGAATTTGGGCAAACCAAAACCTAAAAGAATATATGATAAAAGGGTTTATTATGGACGATGAACGTCTTAAAAACCCTGATGGAAGACCAGACTATTTTGATGAATTATTAGCTCGTATTAGAAAAATACGAGCATCAGAAAAACGGTTTTACCAAAAAGTAAGAGATTTATTTGCCATAAGTAGTGATTACGATGCGACAGACAAAGCAACACAAATGTTTTTTGCAGAAACACAAAATAAATTATTGTTTGCGGTAACAAATAAAACAGCTGCAGAATTAATCGTAGCAAGAGCAAATGCAAAAGACCCTAATATGGCTTTAACTACTTGGAAAGGAAATACAGTTAGAAAACAAGATATATTTATTGCTAAAAACTATTTAAACGAAGACGAATTAGATTCTTTAAATCGGTTAGTAGTTATCTTTTTAGAAACCGCAGAATTACGTGTAAAAGACCGTATGGACATCACTATGAATTTTTGGAAACAAAATGTAGACAGGGTTTTAGAATTTAGTGATAAAAAAGTTTTAAAAGGATTGGGCAGTATTTCTAAAGTACAAATGGAGAAAAAAGTAAAGGAAATATATATGCAATTTGATACTAATAGAAAGTTAGTAGAAGCAAAACAAGAGGATGCTGTAGAGTTAGAAGAAATAGAAAAGCTACTTAAAAAGAAAAAATAAAATGCCAGATATAGTACACGTAAAATACCAACAAACAGGAAAAAGTAAAAGTACCAATGAATATGGTATGAGAGAAATGCAACAAAAAGCATTTGAGGCACGTACTGCACAATATTTATTAATTAAAGCACCACCAGCTTCTGGTAAATCTCGTGCATTAATGTTTATTGGTTTAGATAAACTCATAAATCAAGATATTAAAAAGGTAATTGTAGCAGTTCCAGAAAGGTCTATTGGGAGTTCGTTTGCTAAAACAGACTTAAAAAAGTTTGGCTTTTTTGCAGATTGGGAACCTAATCCAAGATATAATTTATGTACGCCTGGTGTAGAAAAAAGTAAGGTAACCGCATTTTTAAACTTTTTAGAAAGTGATGAAAAAATACTAATCTGTACACACGCTACTTTACGTTTTGCTTTTGATGCCATAGATGAAAAACAACTCAATGATTGTTTATTGGCAATAGATGAATTTCATCACGTATCTGTAGATGGCGATAATAAGTTAGGGTTAGTATTAAGTAATGTAATGGAAAAATCTACTGCTCACGTAGTAGCAATGACAGGTTCTTTCTTTAGAGGAGATTCTGTACCTATTTTATTACCAGAAGATGAAGCAAAGTTTACTAAAGTAAAGTACGATTATTATCAACAACTAAATGGCTATAATTATTTAAAATCGTTAGGTATTGGGTATCACTTCTATCAAGGGAAATATACTTCTGCTATTCACGAGATATTAGATGAAAATAAAAAGACAATTATTCATATTCCAAGCGTAAATTCTGGAGAGTCTGAAAAGGATAAATATGAAGAAGTAAATAGAATTGTAGATGGTTTAGGTGAGTTAGATTATCAAGACCCAGACACAGGTGTTTTGTATGTAATAAGTAAGGCTACAGGTAAAACGTTAAAAATTGCAGATTTAGTTCACGATAATCAAAAGGATAGAGATAAAATACAAGAATATTTACGTAATGTAAAAAGTGTTGATGATATAGATATTATTATAGCATTAGGTATGGCAAAAGAAGGGTTTGATTGGCCCTATTGTGAACACGCTTTAACGGTTGGTTATAGAGGTTCATTAACAGAAATTATTCAAATTATAGGTAGAGCAACAAGAGATAGTGATAATAAATCACATTCACAGTTTACTAATTTAATTGCGCAACCAGATGCAGAAGATGATTTAGTAAAACTCTCAGTAAATAATATGCTAAAAGCTATTACAGCATCCTTATTAATGGAACAAGTGTTGGCACCTAACTTTAAATTTAAACCAAAATTTCCAGACCAAGAAGATGAGGATGACTCAGAAGATGATGAAAATGATGAAGATGGCAATACTATAAAAATAAATGGCTTTAAGTTACCAAGTTCACAAAGAGCAAAAGATATTATTGAAAGTGATATTAATGACTTAAAAGCAAAAATAATGCAAGATGATACAATGCTAAAGGCAATGCCTGGTAATGTAGATCCTGAAGTTATTAATAAAGTATTGATACCTAAAATTATTAAAGAAACCTATCCAGACTTATCAGATAAAGAAGTAGAAGCAGTACGTCAGCACGTAGTAGTAGATTCTGTTGTTAAAAATGGTACTATTGAAGAAGTAGGTGATAAACGCTTTATTCGTATGGCAGATAGTTTTGTAAATATTGATGATATTAATATTGATTTAATAGATACTATCAATCCATTTCAAAAGGCATTTGAAATATTATCTAAATCGGTAACAGCATCCGTATTTAAAGCAATTCAAGAAACTATTGATGCTACAAGAATAACAATGACAGATGAAGAAGCAATTATATTGTGGCCTAAAATAAAAAACTGGATAGCAAAAACAGGAGAACAACCAAGTATTCAATCTTTTGACCCACAAGAAAGACGTTTAGCAGAAGCAATTATATTTTTAAAAGAGCAAAAGCGTAAAGCCCTAGCAAATGAGTAAAAAGAAAACATTAGCAGATATATTTAATGATGATGAGTTTGGAATTTTAGATTCTAAACCCAAAAACTCTACTATAAAAACAGAAGATGACCGCCTAATTGAATCGTTCCAAGATATTAATGTCTTTTTTGAAAAAAATAAACGTGAGCCTGAAGCAACTAATGTAACCGAATTTAAATTACTATCAAGATTAAAAGCATTAAGAAAAGATGCTAAAAAAGTAGAAATATTAAAATCGTATGATTCACATAATCTTTTAAACATTAAAAAAGAAGTAAAATCAGTAGAAGATATATTAAATGATGATGTATTAGGAATATTAGATACAGATGAAACCTTATCTATATTTAAGTTGAAGAATGTAAAAAGTGCATCAAAAAGAGCAGAAACAGATTTTACAGCAAGAAGAAAAGCAATGAATAATAAGGATTTTGCGCCTTATGAAACACAATTTAAAAAAGTACATAAAGAATTAAAAGAAGGTAATCGTAAATTAAAAGAATTTAAAGACGTAGAAAAAAACCTTGAAGAAGGTAAATATTATGTTTTAGATGGTGTATTGCTATTTTTAGAGAAAGATGGTTCAGAGGATAGAAAAATAGGAGATAGAACAAGAAAAGATGGTAGAACTATAACTATTTTTGAAAATGGTACAGTTAGTACCATGCTTTATCGCTCATTGGCAAAAGCATTGTATAATAACGGAAGTATTGTTTCGGATACTGATAAAAATGCAGAAGAAGAACTTTTTATAAATGCAAATATCATCACAGATGAAGATGATGTAACAGGTTGGATTTATGTATTACAATCTAAATCAAAAAATAAGGAAATAGCATCTATAAAAGATTTGTACAAAATAGGGTATTCAACAGTTCCTGTTACAGAACGTATAAAAAACGCATCAAAAGAGGCCACATATTTAATGGCAGATGTTCGTGTAGTAAATGCATATAGAATTTATAATGTAATTACTCAAGATTTTGAAAGTTTAATACATCGTTTTTTTGCAGAAGTATGTTTAAATGTAGATATAAAAGATGAAAAAGGTAGAAGAATAACACCAAGGGAATGGTTTGTTGTTCCTTTCCAAATTATTGAAAAAGTTATTTCTTTAATAGAAACTGGAGATATAGTTAATTATAAATATGATCGTATTAATCAAGCTTTGTTAGAAAAATAAATACATTCTACACTAAAATTAAAATTTAAAAAGAGCTTGCCTCTGCACAGTTAGCATAGAGCTAAAAAGTATCATTTTTTTAAATTTTGTATGGCAGCTTCTGCACAGCGTTCACCATCCATGGCAGCAGATATAATTCCACCCGCATAACCACCACCCTCACCACAAGGAAACAAACCTTCAATTTCTGGATGTTCTAAGTTGTCTTTACGTGGAATGTTTACGGGGGAAGAAGTTCTAGACTCTACACCAATAACATTGGCTTCGTTGGTGTTGTATCCGTGCATTTTTTTTCCAATCTGATCGAGTCCTTTACGCAATCTACCTCCAATAGCTTTGGGAAGTAAAGAATGTAAAGGAGCGGATTTTAAACCAGGTTGATAAGAAGTATCGTTAACTTCAGACGACAATTTTCCATCAATAAAATCTGTCAATCTTTGTGCGGGTGCTACTTGAGATCTACCCCCAGAAGTAAAAGCTAAACGTTCTAAATCTTTTTGATATTGCAAGCCTTTTAAAGCTCCGTATTGTTCGTATTTTTGCAAATCTTTTTGGGCGTTAATTTCTACCACAATTCCAGAATTGGCAAATTTATTATTTCTTTTAGATGGAGACATCCCGTTTACAACCACTTCACCATTTTGGGTAGCCGCAGGAACAATAAATCCACCAGGACACATACAAAAAGAGTAAACACCACGCTCACGCACTTGCTCTACCCATCCATAAGCGGCGGCAGGCAATAATTCGTGTCTTGCTCCTTCGCAATGGTATTGAATACTATCAATAATTGTTTGTGGGTGTTCTACACGAACTCCCATAGCAAAAGATTTTGCTTGCAGTGCTATTTGTTTTTTGTCTAATAATTCATAAATATCACGAGCAGAATGTCCTGTTGCTAGAATTAATGCTTTGGTATTTAGCTCGCGTCCGTCTTGCAATTGAATAGCCTGTAATTTGTTGTTTTTGGTGATAATATCAACAACTCTTGATTCAAAATGAACTTCCCCACCATATTTAAGAATATTCTCTCTAATATGAGCAATAATTTTAGGAAGCTTGTTAGTTCCAATATGGGGATGTGCATCAATTAAAATTTGATCTGTAGCCCCATGATAGACCAGGTTTTCAAAAATTCTACGAACATCTCCACGTTTTAAACTACGTGTGTATAGTTTTCCGTCAGAATACGTTCCAGCACCACCTTCTCCAAAACAATAATTAGAGTCTTGGTTTACATTGTGAAACTGGTTGATTTGACGTAAATCTCTACGCCTATCTTGCACGTTTTTACCACGTTCTAAAACTACAGGTTTGTAGCCAAGTTCTATACAGCGTAAAGCAGCATACATTCCTGCGGGCCCAAAACCTACAATATGTATTTCTGGTTTGTTAGAAACATCTTGGTAGTTAAATATGTATTCAGATTGCTTAGGAGCAGGTTCTTTAATATATACAGCTACTTTGTAATTAAAGTAAATTTGTGGTTTACGAGCATCTATAGATTTACGCAAAATTTTTACAGTGGTAATGTCTTTTTTAGAAATACTAAGCCATTGTGCAGCTTTCATTTCTAATATTCCTGCTTTCTCTTCCTCTTGAAGTTTTACCCTGAGTTGAATCTCTTTTACCATGATGCAAAAATAGTTTATTTATTGCTAGTATTTTATAAGATGTTGTGTAATACACAGAAATGCAGATGATTTTAAATAGCGAACTATTTATAATTATCTGCATTTGTGTTTTTAGAACAGGAATATTTTACTTACGCTTCTACAGTTCCTTTTTTAGATTTTCTGTAAGTAAATGTTTTAAATATATTACGTCTTCCAAAATTGTTAATAGACTTGCTGTTTACAAACTTTAAAAACAATTTATGATTTACTCCAAAGTATTCATATGTTGTTCCATCTGTAAAAGTTACCTCTAACAACATGCTTTTGTGGTGGTAATCTGCTACTTGAGATTCTGTAATTGTTTTTGTGTAATCTTCTAAATTAGCCTCTTTAGTTTCTGGAGCAATACTTACTAAAAAGTGATATCCATCAATAATTTTAGTACTTACTTCTTCTGCTTCTGCTTTTTCTGCTTCATCCTGAAATTTATCTGGATGCCATTGTTTTACCAATCCTCTATAAGTAGTCTTTAGTTCTTTTAGATCAATGGCTCCTTCTACTTTAAAAAGCTTTTTATATTCGTTAATACGCTTCATTATTTAATTTTTTCAGGTTGCGGTCGCAAATCTATTCATAATAATATTGAATACCGTGCTTTGAAGTGAATTTGTGAAGTTATAATTTAAGAGTACGTTATTGTTGCTTTGCAAAAATAGCATTTACAGTAGCTCTATAGTTTCTAGCACTTCCATTTTTTTTAATGGCTTTATATATTTTTTTAGGATCATCAAAAGATTGAGAAAAATACTCCCAAAAACCTAGCATCTTCATTTTTATAGGAGTTGGGCCTGATAAAGCTTCATCGTATTGTTGGTAAATAGTATCGTGAAATTCTTTGAAAATTTGCCATCTATTTTCAGGATATTCAGTAGTATTATTTTTAATCATGCTTGGGAGAAAAGGATCTGAAATCAAGCCACGTCCAATCATAAAATTCTCAACAGAAGGAAAACGGTTTTGAATCTTTTTAAATGCTTCAACACTGGTAATATCTCCGTTGTAATAAAGTTTATGCGGAGATTGATCTAAGCATTTTTCAAAGGCATCTAAATCTACACCTCCTTTGTAAAGTTGTTTACCTATACGTGCATGTATAGCAATATTTTTAAGAGGGTATTTTTTTAAAGTTTCAAAAGTTTTTAAAATTTCGGTAGGTTCTTCATAGCCCATTCTCATTTTCATAGAAATGGTCATATCGCTTTCTCGGTGTGCTTTTTCTAAAACTTCATCTATTTTTTGAGGATTGCAAATCATTCCAGAACCCATTCCCTGTTTGGTAACCATTGGGTAAGGACATCCCAAATTCCAGTTTAATTCTTTGTAGCCTAAAGATTTTACGTAGTTGAGAGCAAATACAAATTCATCAGGATTGTTGGTCATTACTTGTGGGATTAAGTCTGGAACCGTATTGTTTTCAGGGTTTAAATCTCTTTTGTAATTATTTTTGATAACCATTTTCCCGTTCATCTTTATATAGGGAGCATAAAACGTGTCTATTCCTCCAAAATAGTGATGGAAAGCATTTCGGAATCTGAAGTCTGTAAAACCTTGTAAGGGAGATGATAGAAGTGTAATGGGCATTGATTTTTTTTGCAAAAGTAACAAAAAAAGATCATTGTTTTTAGAAGTAGTTTTTTTAAAAAAGGTTTTGTTTAAAGATGTTAATTATCTTTGGACTTTCAGGTCTTGTTTTAGGATTCTTAATTTATTTTCTTAAATCTATATCATTTTTTTTTGTTTTTACAACAATAAAATATTTTAGACTAATTATGTTTTTAGAATATACGAGTTGATGAGTTAAAATATATAACATAAACCCCACTTGTAGTGTACAACAAGTGGGGTTTAATTTTATTAAAAAAAGAAGAGTACTTAACTAAACTAGTTTTTTACGTGCAAAGCTTCATTTAATTCAATTGTTTTTGGATTAGGACGACAAGTTAAGTGTCCGTTAGTAGAGTCTAGTAAGAATAATAATTTATCTTTTCCGTTTAACTCTGCACCTTTTACAATATTTTGTCCTTCTTTCACAACATTTCCATTAATATCGGTTGGTTGTTTGTTACCATCGTACAACCAAACTTTAGCCGCAGCTGTTACATAGACTCCAGCGGCAATTGTACATCCAAATCCTAAAGAAATTCCTGTACCAGAGTTGGCACCCAATAGACATTTATCGCCAATAGAAATAACATTTTTGTTACCTCCAGACAATGTTCCCATAATAGAAACTCCTCCACCTAAATCAGAATCGTGACCTACAACAACTCCAGCAGAAACTCTACCCTCTATCATTGCATTTCCTTTGGTACCTGCATTAAAGTTAACGTATCCAGCAGGCATTACTGTAGTTCCAACAGCACAATGCGCACCTAAACGAACTTGAGATCCGCTTGCAATACGTACTCCGTTTGGTACATGATAATTTACCATGTAAGGAAATTTATCTACATGAGAAACCACAATGTTTTCTCCTTTAAAAGTGGCTTTAATTCTTTCAGCAGAAATATCTTCTGGTAAAATAGGTCCGTGGTTGGTCCAAGCAATGTTGTTTAATTTTCCAAAAACACCGTCTAAAGACAAACCGTGTGGTAACACGTGTAGTTGAGACAAACATTGTAGCTTAAAGTAACCTTCTACAGCATCAGCAACGGGCTGATCTTTATCAAATAAGAAATAAGCTACTACATCAATTTCTTGATATGTGTTTGTAGTACTAGCAATATTCTCTAGCAATTGTTGAAGGATTACAATGTTTGGGTGTTTTTCAATTTCTCCATGAAAAGCAGCAAAATTATCAAACGCTTTTTGTAACTGTGCTTTAGTAACTGTTACAAAACCGTTTTCTCCTCCTTTGAAATCTACAACATTTTGTAGTAAGGCAGCCGTCCCAAAAGCAGTATTCCAGTTAATTCCAGGGAAATTTACATCTAACACTTTGTCTCCTTTACATCTACGAACTCCTAACCCGAACGCTAATGGTTTTGTATATCCTTCTGTAGACTCTATTTTAGCTACATATGCTTTAAAATCTTCTATTGTATTCATAATGGTTGTTTTCAAAAAAAAATGATAGCGCAAATATAAGGGATTGTACTTAGCTACAAAAACAGAAGCAAGTCTTGTTTGGTGTAAAATAAATTTGATAAATTATGATTGATTTAAACCTTCATATCTTTTAACCTGATTTTTAGAGCATTCATAGATACTTGTATTTCTATAAAAAGGACAACCAAAGAACCAGTCATGCTTAGCAAACTAGTAAGAAAAAGAATGTTTGCGGCTAGATTCATTTCTAAATAAATTAAAAACATCGTAATCATACAACCAATAAAACTTAAAATAGCCAACCCTTGTGTGGTTCTAATAAGTCCTAGACGTTTGCTTAAAACTTTAATTTCTGCCACTACATTTTTTTCGTGAGAAGCCTGGTATTCTTTGTGTAAATTTCTAACCAAAGAGGCAATAGCCAAATATCTAGCATTGTAGGCAAGTATGGTTAGAGATATGGCAGGAAACAAAAGTGCAGGAATATTGATCGTTAAATTCATAAGAAATATTTACAATGTACATGTAAAGTTACAAAGAAACAAAGGATTGAACTTTACAGACTTGAGCCTTTTATTTTGGGTATTTTAGATAGTGTTATTATTGTAAATTTTGAATTATTGATTGTATCTTTGGCACTTCTAAAAATAAGAATTCATGAAAGCAGGTATTGTAGGATTGCCAAATGTTGGAAAATCAACTTTGTTTAATTGTTTGTCTAACGCAAAAGCGCAAAGCGCAAACTTTCCATTTTGTACTATTGAGCCTAACATTGGTGTTGTAAATGTGCCAGACCCAAGGTTGGAAAAATTGGAAGAACTGGTAAATCCTCAAAAAGTAGTTCCTGCTACAGTAGAAATTGTTGACATTGCGGGATTGGTAAAAGGAGCAAGTAAAGGCGAAGGTTTAGGAAATCAATTTTTAGCAAATATTCGTGAAACAGATGCTATTTTACATGTATTGCGTTGTTTTAATGATGATAACATTATTCATGTAGATGGTTCTATTGACCCTATTAGAGATAAAGAAACTATTGATATTGAGTTACAGTTAAAAGATTTAGAAGCTGTTGAAAAACGTTTAGAAAGAGTTAAAAAATTAGCTAAAACAGGAAACAAAGAAGCGCAAGCTGAATTTGAAGTTTTAGATAAAATTAGAACTTCTTTAGAGCAAGGAATTTCAGTAAGAGCATTAGAACTTACTGAGAAAGAATTGGAATTTGTAAATTTATTACAACTAATTACAATCAAGCCCGTAATGTATGTTTGTAATGTTGATGAAGATGCAGCCGTAGATGGAAACGAATATGTTGAATTGGTAAAGGACGCTGTAAAAAATGAAGGTGCTGAGGTATTGTTTTTAGCCGTGGGAACAGAAGCTGATATTAATGAGCTGGAAAGCTACGAAGAGCGTGCTGAGTTTTTATCGGATGTTGGATTGGATGAGCCAGGAGCTGCAAAATTGATTCGTTACGCATATAGATTGTTAAACTTACAAACTTATTTTACGGCAGGAGTAAAAGAGGTAAGAGCATGGACAATTAATATAGGTGATACGGCACCACAAGCTGCGGGAGTAATTCATACAGATTTTGAAAAAGGTTTTATTCGTGCAGAAGTTATTAAGTATGATGACTACGTAGCATATGGGAGCGAAGCAAAAATAAAAGAAGCAGGAAAACTATCTGTAGAAGGTAAAGAATATGTTGTGCAAGATGGAGATATGATGAATTTTAGATTTAATGTATAAGCAAAGTTTGCATAAAAATACAAAAGCCAAAAGATTCAATCTTTTGGCTTTTTTTGTTAAAATTTAAAAAGAGTAAAATTATTTGCTGCAACTTAATTGTATAATTTACACAAAAAAGATTACCAATAATTGTAATCAAAGGAGATAAGATCTATCAACTCATAATATTAACTTAGCTTGCAGAGACTATTATAATTGAAATGTACTAATATATGAATTGTTTATTAACTGGAGGAACTGGCATTTTGGGAAGTCACATTGTTTTTGAATGGCTTTACAAAGTTATTGTAGAAAACACAGTAGATACACTGTATGTAGTTATTAGAGATACAGAAAAAACAGCTAAAGAACGTTTGACAGAGATGTTAAACAGTTCTTCTAGACCATCGTTTTTAGATAACTTTACTTTAGACCAGTGTTTAGATAAACTGGTAGTTATCTCTCAGGATTTAAGTTTTTTTACGGCTAAAGATATTGAAGAGTATCAATTAAGCACAATCATTCATTGTGCAGGATCTACCAATTTGCAAAACAATTCCGAAGTGAAAAAACAAGTCCATGCTCAAAACTATTTGGTAACAGAACAAATTTTAAACAATCTACCCAAATCTATTAATCGATTTATTTACATCAGTACTGCTTATTCGTTTGGGATTCAGAACGAAAAAGTTGATGATGAAATTGAAGGGTATTCCACTCAAGAGTTCAGAAATCCCTACGAAGAGTCTAAACGAGCATGTGAAAAATTAGTGAAGCTAAAATGTAAAAACGCGGGGATAGATTCACTAATTTTAAGACCGAGTATTATTTGTGGTAGATTGATTAATCCACCTTTTTTTGAAACTCCAAAATTTGATGTATTTTACTCGTTGCCTATTTTTTTACAACGATACGCAGAAAAGAGTGTTGATAATTTTAGAATATGGATTGATCCAAAAAGTGGTTTGAATATAGTTCCTGTAGATTTTGTAGCAAAAAGTATACTGTATGCTTTCTTGCATCCAAATATTAAAGAATTAAATATTGTAAACCCAAAACCTATTTTACATCGTGTTTATGTTGGTCAGGTGTTAGCATCTTTTGGAATAAAAAATTATGAGTATGTATCAGAAAAGCCTCAAGAATTAAATAGCTTTGAGCAGTTGTATTACAAAACAATAGGAAGTGTGTTTGAAAAGTACATTTCCATTCCTGATTTGAAATACAAAAATCACCTTATAAAGCAAGTTATAAAAGACTTAAACATGCCTTTGGATTTAGGTGTACACGAAAATTTTATGAATTTGATTAATTTTTCGGTAGCGAAACAATTTAAAGAGAGTTATTAGCGTTGATAAAACAAGATTGTAATAAAAAGAGTTTTAACTAACCTTTTAAGTCAAATTAAAAACAAAAAAAAGGAGGGCTTTTAAGCTCTCCTTTTTTTTTGTTGTAAAGATAAATTTCTAGTCGTTCCAATGTTTATCAATTACTTTTTGAATGTGAGGGTATTTGTTACCGTCTTCTTCATCAATTTCTTTACGTTTTGTTTTTAGTTGCTCTTTTAAGTCAGCAATAATTTCTTTATACTTAGGGTTTGTATAAGCATTGTTCATTTCCTTAGGGTCAATACTTAAATCATAGAATTCCCACGCAGCAGGAGTGTCCATTGTGAATCTATTTTTCCAACTTCCTTTGTTCCATTTAGCTCCAGGTTTGTTTACATCTACCCAGTATTTTCCATAAAAGAAAATTAATTTATATTGTTTGGTTCTAATTCCAAAGTGTGCAGGATTTGCATGTGCATGAGCCATATGCATCCAATACCTGTAGTAGGTGGATTGTTGCCAGTCTATAGGCTCTTTTCCATTTTTTAGAATGTATTTAAAACTATGCCCTTGCATTTTTTTGGGAGCTACTCCACCTGCTAAATCAATTAAAGTTGGAGCAAAATCTGTATTATTTATAATAGCATCCGTTCTTGTACCCGCTTTAATGTTGGGTGGATATCTAACAATAAAAGGCATTCTCATAGATTCTTCATACATCCATCTTTTGTCTATGTAATCATGTTCACCCAGCATAAAACCTTGGTCACCAGTGTATACAATAATAGTATTGTCGTACAAACCTTCTTTTTTAAGATAAGTTACAATTCTTGCAATGTTATCGTCTACTCCTTTTACGCAACGTAAATATCTTTTTAAATATTCTTGATAGGTTTTGTGAGTATATTCATTTCCTTCTAACGATTTAGCTTGATCAATATCAAATTTAGGATTGTTGTTTTTTATGTATTTATTGCTCCAAATACGCATTCCCATATGTCTAATTTTGTTTCTTTTAGAAACAGAAGACCCAATATCATTTATTAAAGAATTGTTGTTTCCTCTAGTACCTATAGATCCGTTATTCCCGTTATTATACAAACTAGCAGGTTCTGGAATAAAAGTGTCTTCTAAATAATCTTTGTAACGAGGTGCATATTCAAAATCATCATGTGGAGCTTTAAATTGATGCATTAAAAAGAAAGGTTTCTTTTTATCTCTTTTGTTCTCTAACCAATCTAAAGAAATATCTGTAATCACATCAGAGCTATGTCCTTTGTATCTTTTCCCTTCGTACTCTTTGCTTCCATATTTTGCGTAGTTCATTCCTGTTTGGGTTAAACTAGGGTCAAAATAAGATCCTTGTTCTCCGTGCTCCATAAAAACATTGTAGTAGTCAAAATTAGGTTTACTTCCCAGATGCCATTTCCCAATCAATGCAGTTTGGTATCCTAGTTTTTTAATTTCTTTAGGAAGGTGGTGGTTTTCAGTAGCAACATGTCCTTCTAAATCAATTACACCATTTTTTTGACTATACTGTCCCGTAATAATGCTAGCTCTACTGGGTGTACAAATGGAGTTGGTTACAAAACAGTTGTCAAAAACAATTCCTTCGTTAGCAATTTTATCTATAGTAGGTGTAGGATTTAATTTAGCAAGCCTACTTTTATAAACACCAATTGCCTGAGTGGTATGATCGTCAGACATGATGTAAAGTATATTTGGTTTTTTCTGAGCAGTGACTTTGGTTGCCATAGAAAAGAAAAAGAGAGCCAATAGACAATAAATAAATGATTTTGTTTTCATATAATTAATTTTGCGGTATAATTTTTAAGTTTGATACTTTTAAACACTACACGAATTATGCCAAAACAGGGCTATGTAGTGGTTGATTAATTTGTAATACTAGGGTAATAAAAATATTTAAATTAGTTACGGAATCTATACTTTATCTATTTTAGAGTCTCAACTAGCAAAAGTAAATAGGTTTAGTAGATTTACCGTAAATATAATTTATTCTAGTTATATATGACTAGAATCATTTTTTTTTTTAATCTTTTTGTTCTTTCATTTTTTTAGAATAGACAGTCCTCAAACAATAAAACATTTATTCTGTAAATACTAACTAGTTCAATATTAAGGCGATTAAAAAAACTGTTGATAATTACTTGCCTTTAGGATGGAAACTTGATGAATAAAATATTAAATTTAACCACAACCACAAACAACCTCTATTCTGCATGAGCGAAGAAACTAAGTATACAGAAGATAATATTAAATCGTTAGACTGGAAAGAACACATCCGTATGCGACCGGGTATGTATATTGGTAAGTTAGGAGATGGGTCTTCACAGGATGATGGAATTTATATTTTAATCAAAGAAGTAATAGACAATTCTATTGATGAGTTTGTAATGGGTACTGGTAAAAAAATAGAAATTTCTGTTAAAGATGAGGTTGTAAAGATCAGAGATTACGGAAGAGGAGTTCCTTTGGGAAAACTGGTAGATGTAGTGTCTAAAATGAATACCGGTGGTAAATATGATTCCCGAGCTTTTAAAAAATCGGTTGGATTAAATGGGGTAGGTACAAAAGCTGTAAATGCTTTGTCCAGTAGTTTTTCTATACAATCCATTAGAGATGGAAAAACAAGTATCGCTGAATTTGAAAAAGGTGAGCTGATAAATAAATCACCTCTTGAAGAGTCTACAGTAAGAAAAGGAACAAGAGTTGTTTTTATTCCGGATAACTCCATTTTTGTGAATTATAAATTCCGAAGTGAGTACATCATTAAAATGATTAAAAACTATGTGTACTTAAATCCGGGATTGACCATTGTTTTTAATGGAGAAAAATATATTTCTAAAAACGGATTGAAAGATTTGCTAGAAGAAAATATTGGAGAAGAAACCATGGCGTATCCAATTATTCATTTAAAAGGGGACGATATTGAGGTTGCTTTAACGCACAGTAAAACACAATACAGTGAAGAGTATCACTCTTTTGTAAACGGACAGCATACCACACAAGGAGGAACACATCAAAACGCATTTAGAGAAGCTATTGTTAAAACTATTCGAGAATTTTTTGGAAAAAGTTTTGAAGCTTCTGATGTTCGTAAATCTATTGTAAGTGCCATTGCTATTAAAGTGATGGAGCCTGTTTTTGAAAGTCAAACCAAAACCAAATTGGGTTCTACCGAAATGGGAGGGGAACTGCCTACCGTAAGAACCTATATTAACGATTTTATAAAAACCAATTTAGATAACTTTTTACATAAAAACCCCACTACGGCAGATGCTATTCAGCGTAAAGTAATGCAGGCAGAAAAAGAACGTAAAGAATTGTCTGGGATTCGAAAAATAGCTAGAGAGCGAGCAAAAAAAGCAAGTTTACACAATAAAAAATTAAGAGATTGTAGAATTCATTTGGCAGATACCAAAAAAGAAGCCCATTTAGAAACTTCTTTATTTATTACAGAGGGAGATTCTGCAAGTGGATCTATCACCAAATCTAGAAATGTAAACACACAAGCCGTTTTTAGTTTAAAAGGAAAGCCTTTAAATTGTTATGGATTGACTAAGAAAATAGTCTACGAAAACGAAGAATTTAATTTATTACAAGCAGCCTTAAATATAGAAGACGGAATAGAAAATTTAAGGTATAACAATGTAATTATAGCAACTGATGCTGATGTAGACGGAATGCACATTAGACTTTTGTTAATTACATTCTTTTTGCAATTTTTTCCAGAAGTAATAAAAGAAGGACATTTATATATATTAGAAACTCCATTATTTAGAGTTAGAAATAAAAAAGAAACCATTTATTGTTATTCAGAAGAAGAAAAACAAGCAGCAATGGTAAAACTAACAGGAAAACCAGAGATTACCCGATTTAAAGGATTAGGAGAGATTTCTCCTGACGAGTTTCAACACTTTATTGGAGATAACATCAGATTAGACCCTATAATGTTAGACAAAGAGCAATCTATAGAATCTATGCTAGAATTTTATATGGGAAAAAACACTCCTACTAGACAAGAGTTTATTATAGATAATTTAAAGTACGAATTGGATATTATAGAAGAATAAAAACAATTAACAAAACAAGCCTCTCTCTTAACGCATGCAAGACGATATTGATAACCACGAAGAAAACGAATTTGAAAATCACGAAGTAGAAAGTCAAGAAACCATCACCAAAGTTACAGGAATGTACAAAGAATGGTTTTTAGATTATGCTTCTTATGTAATCTTAGAACGTGCTGTACCTGCCATTGCCGATGGGTTTAAACCAGTACAAAGGCGTATCATGCAGTCCATGAAAGATTTGGATGATGGGCGTTACAACAAAGTAGCCAATTTGGTAGGGCATTGTATGCAATACCATCCACACGGAGACGCTTCTATTTCTGATGCCATGGTACAAATTGGTCAGAAAGAGTTATTAATTGATATGCAGGGGAACTGGGGGAATATTTTAACGGGAGATCGTGCAGCGGCAGCTCGTTATATAGAAGCTCGTTTGTCTAAATTTGCTTTAGAAGTTGTTTTTAATCCCAAAACAACAGCTTGGCAAGCTTCTTATGATGGTCGTAGAAAAGAACCCATAAGTCTGCCCGTAAAATTCCCAATGTTATTAGCCCAAGGAGGAGAGGGAATTGCGGTTGGTTTGTCAACAAAAATATTACCTCATAATTTTAATGAACTGATAGACGCTTCTATAAAAATATTAAAAGGGAGTAGTTTTATAATTTATCCTGACTTTTTAACAGGAGGCGTTGTAGATGTTACTAATTATAACGACGGTGCAAGAGGAGGAAAAGTAAGAGTAAGAGCAAAAATAGCACAGCTTGATAAAAAAACATTGGTGGTGAACGAAATCCCTTTTGGAACCACCACGTCATCCTTAATAGAATCCATTATCAAAGCCAATGATAAGGGGAAAATTAAGATCAAAAAAATAGAAGATAATACAGCTAGAAATGTAGAGATTTTAATTCATTTACCACCAGGAATTTCTCCAGATAAAACTATAGATGCTTTATATGCGTTTACCAATTGTGAAATATCAATATCACCTTTGTGTTGTGTTATTCAAGACCACAAACCTGTTTTTATTGGTGTGTCAGATATTTTAAAAATATCTACTAACAATACGTTAAATTTATTAAAACGAGAATTAGAAATTCAGTTAGGAGAGTTAGAAGAGCAGTGGCATTTTGCTTCCTTAGAGCGAATTTTTATAGAAAATAGAATTTACCGAGATATTGAAGAAGTTGCAACTTGGCCAGGAGTTATAGAGGCAATAGACACAGGATTAAAACCCCATATAGCACATTTAAAAAGAGCAATTACAGAAGAGGACATTGTGCGATTGACAGAAATTAGAATTAAAAGAATTTCTAAATTTGATATTAACAAAGCACAACAATTAATTAACAGTTTAGAGGATAAAATTGCTGAGGTAAAACATAACCTAGATAATTTAATAGCTTTTGCCATTGCATATTTTAATAATCTAAAAACAAAATACGGAAAAGAAAAACCTCGTTTAACAGAGATTAAAACCTTTGATGATATTGTTGCTACTAAGGTAGTAATGCGTAACGAAAAATTATACGTAAATAGAAAAGAGGGATTTGTTGGTACCTCTCTAAAGAGAGATGAATTTGTTGCAGATTGTGCAGATATAGATGATATAATTGTGTTTCGAAATGACGGAACAATGACGGTGATAAAAGTAGCATCTAAAACGTTTGTAGGAAAAGATATTATTCACATAGCTATTTTTAAAAAAGGAGACAAACGTACTACTTACAATATGATGTATAGAGATGGTCGATCGGGGTCAACTTATATGAAACGTTTTAATGTAACCTCGGTAACTAGAGATAGAGTGTATGATTTAACAGCAGGAAATAAAGGTTCTGTAGTTTGGTATTTTACTGCAAACCCTAACGGAGAGGCAGAACAAGTTACTGTAGAATTAAAGCGTTTGCCAGGTTTAAAAAAACTAAAATGGGATGTAGATTTTTCAGATTTGTTAATTAAGGGGCGCTCTACCAAAGGAAACATCTTATCAAAATATGCTGTCAAAAAAATCGAATTCAAATCAGCAGGTAGTTCTACATTAAAACCCAGAAAAATTTGGTTTGATGATACGGTACAACGTTTAAATGTAGATGCTAGAGGAGAACTTTTGGGAGAGTTTACTGCGGAAGACAAGTTGTTGATAGCAACCCAATCTGGAAAAATTAAAGCCGTTACACCTAATTTAATGTCTCATTTTGAGGACGATATGGTTGTTCTTGAGAAATGGATTCCAGAAAAGCCAATATCTGTTGTTTATTTTGATGGAGAAAAAGAAAAGTATTACGTAAAACGCTTTGTGATAGAAACTCCAGACAAAGAAGATATATATATACATGAGCATGAAAAATCACAGGTTAAAATAATTGTAACAGATTACAGACCTAACGTTGAGGTTGTTTTTAGTAAACGTAGTTTAGAAAATATGACAGTTAATTTAGATAGTTTTATATCTGTAAAAGGAATAAAGGCATTAGGAAATCAACTGACCGAAGATAAAATAAAACAGGTAAACAGATTAGAGCCTTTGCCTTACAATAAACTAGAAGATGTTGCAGATAAGAATAAAGCTACGGACACCAATGATGATTTGTCAATATTATTTTAGAAGTACAATCAATTAGACATTACCCTAAAAATGTGTAAGTATAACTTAGGGTTAAATTATTTGTTTTTTATGTGTGTATTAAACACTGACTGAGAAATAACAATTAATAAGTAAAATAGTAATTTTTTAGACAATAAATAATATCTAATAAACAGAGTTAAAAAATAGGTGAAACACTTAACTAACCACAATAAATGGTTTTGAATGATGTACCCACGGCCTCTATTACGCTACAAATTGTTAGCAGCCGATTGGCAGAGTGTACTAGTGGTTAAGAACAAAACTCATTTAAAATGTTTTTTGTATTGTAAACGGCTAAAAACAAATATTATTATCTTTTAAAGTATCGTTGTTTCCAAACATAACCACCAAATAAGGCTTTAATACCTACATAAGTGTTTAAAAAAGGATATACAATAGCAACAAAAATATAAGACAATATAGAATAATGTTCATTTATTTTTTTAGAAGAAATTGTGATAAGAATAGCATCAAAAACAAGTTTTAAACTCCAAAAATAAAGAATAGTTTTAGGTTTGATGAAAATCCCTAAAACTAAAGTTAACTGAGTTAATAAAACAACTACTCCTACCAATTTGGTAAATATATTTTTGTAATGTGTACTTTTTGCAGCCCATCTAACACGTTGTTGTAGTACTGCTTTCCAAGAGGTTTCTGCATACGTACTCACTACAGCATCAATAGTGTTTAAGTAATGCACTTTAGAGGGAGTGGTTTTAAAGAAATTTTCTAAAGTAAATACATCATCACCACTTGCAATGTGTGTATGTGTATTTTGCAATTGTAAGTATGTTTGTTTCTCAAAACCCATGTTGGCAGCATTACACATCATAGGTTGCTGAATGCCAAAACTCCCCATGGTACTTGCCAACAAACTTAATGTATCTAGTTTTTGATACTGTTGAACCCTTTTTTTAGAGGCTTTTAGCTTAATTGGACCCGCAACAAACAAACTCTGTTTTTGATGAATACAGGAATTGTAAGCATGTAGCCAGTTTTCAGGCAATTCACAATCAGCATCGGTAGTAAGTATCCATTTAAATTTTGAGGCTTTGATACCTACTTGGATCGCATCTTTTTTTGGGGAATTACTAAATCTTTGATTGTTTAAAATACGTACATTTTTGTTGCTCGTTAAATGCTTTTTTAAGATAGATACAGAAGTGTCGGTAGATGCATCATCAATCAATAAAATTTCAAAATTAGCTAAAGGATATTTTAGGGCTTCTATTGTTTTTAGCAAGTTTATTAAATTAGCTTCTTCGTTTCTAAAAGGAATAATAATGCTAAAAGAATTGGGAGTCAATTCTGTATCAACTTTTGTTTTAGGTAATTTTAATACACCATAAATAAAACAACAAATGATAACTAAGTATACACAGATAATCCCAATCATAAATTTTTATTTTTAGAAATGTATAATTGCAAAGCACTTCCAATAATTGCAGGAAAAGCATGATTGCAAATCCACAAAATAAAATAAGCAATTAAAATAGGTTTCTCGTTGTAGCCCATAGGTACTAGTATCCACAAAGCAACACTTCCTTTAATGGCAAAATCTAACAAATTTAATATAGGTAATACAGAGCTTAAAATATAAATACTACAAATAGCTGCATAAAGGTTTAAGGCAGATATATTAGACTTTTGTAGTAAAATAACCAATATTAACGAGAAACAGATAAACTTTATAGCAGAATATAAAAACAATAAAATATGCGTTTTTAAAGAAATACTTTTTAAAAATGTGTTTATTTTTTGTCGATAAAAAAAAGCTACTACAATACCAAAAATAGTAGTAATTATTAAAAAATGATGTTGTTTAAGCGTGTTAAAATCTATATTGTCTATAAATAAATACAAGCCCCAAAATCCAAATACAATTGTAGTCGATAATTGATACAATCCTTTTGTTAAGTTTAAAAAAACTACTCTTTTTTGATGCTTTTTAGGATATAAACTTGCTTTTTTAGCATAGTTTCCACTATTAAAAGGTGTAATCATTCCATAAGCATAAGATATCAAGGTTTGATAACTTGCCTTTAAAAACGATATTTTTGAAAAAGTATCAATAACAAGTTGCCATTTTAAAATTTCAAAACTCCAATTGATTATGGTTAATAACAATACAAGCAATAGTGAAATTGGATCTAAAAACTCATAAAAATCATCATAACTAAACGTAAGTGTACAGATTCTGAACAACACATAAAGCAAAGCAATAAAACTTACGCTGTATTTAAGAACGCTATTTAGAAGCGGAACATATTTTTGAATAGATGTATACATGCAGATGGGTAGCACTCCTTTTTGCTATCTTTGCTAAAATAGTTAAATCTACGTTAATTGGCATTAGAAAAAATTATATTAGGGATTGATCCAGGAACAACCATTATGGGTTTTGGGGTTATTAAAATTGTAAGGAAAAAGATGGAGTTTATTCAGATGAATGAATTGTTGTTGAGCAAATACAACGATCCTTATGTAAAGTTAAAGCTAATTTTTGAAAGAACTATTGAATTGATTGATACCTACCATCCAGATGAATTGGCAATTGAGGCTCCTTTTTTTGGAAAAAACGTACAGTCTATGTTAAAGTTAGGAAGAGCCCAAGGTGTAGCCATGGCTGCGGGGTTGTCTAGAGATATACCCGTAACAGAGTATTTACCAAAGAAAATAAAAATGGCAGTTACAGGAAACGGAAACGCGAGTAAAGAACAAGTAGCCTTAATGCTAAAAAGTTTACTGAGTTTAAAAACCTTGCCTAAAAACTTAGATGCTACCGATGGATTGGCAGCAGCGGTTTGCCATCACTTTAATAGCGGAGTAAAAGTTGGAGGTAAAAATTATACGGGCTGGGCTAGTTTTGTGAGTCAGAATGAAAAAAAAATAGCCAAATAGTATGGCGGGACTGTATCTTCATATTCCGTTTTGTAAAAAAGCATGTCATTACTGCGATTTTCATTTTTCTACATCTTTAAAATACAAACAATCATTTTTACAAGCTTTAGAACAAGAATTGGTTTTAAGGGCTAACGAGTTTGAAAATATAGAGGTTCAAACTATTTATTTAGGTGGAGGAACGCCAAGTATTTTAGAGGTTGATGAAATTAAATCAATTATTAAAGTTATAAGAAATAATTATGAGGTAATTGCATTGCCAGAAATTACTCTAGAAGCCAATCCTGATGATCTGTCTGATGAAAAAATAAAAGCTTTGGCAGGCACAGAAATCAATAGATTGAGTATTGGTGTGCAATCTTTTGGGAATGCGGAATTACAAATGATGAACAGAGCGCATTCTGCCAAAGAAGTAAAACAATGTTTGCAGACAGCTAATCAGTACTTTAAAAACATTACTATTGATTTGATGTATGGAATTCCGGGTTTATCCGTGGAGTGTTGGAAAGTAAATATTAAGGAGGCGTTAAGTTATGGAATCTCTCATATTTCCTCTTATGCTTTAACCGTAGAAGAAGGAACTGCTTTGCATCATTTTATCAAAGAAAAAAAATATCCTGCGTTAGATGAGGATTTGGCAGCTCGTCATTTTGATATTTTGGTAACAGAGCTAACCGATGCTGGTTTTGATCACTACGAAATCTCCAATTTTGGAAAACCAAATTTTTACTCAAAACACAACACATCTTATTGGCTAGGAAAGCCTTATTTAGGGTTTGGACCTTCTGCACACACATTTAAAGGAAATGTAAGAAGTTGGAATGTGGCAAACAATGCAACATATATAAAAACATTGTCGGAAAACACATTGCCATCAACTCAAGAAAATTTATCTACCAAGGATAGGTTTAATGAATATATTATGACGGGTTTACGTACTATTTGGGGAGTTTCTTTTGTTAAAATAGAACAAGATTTTGGTGTGGAAACTCTACGTTTTTTAGAACAACAAATTCAGCCTTTTATAAAGAAAGAAACCTTAGTTTTAAAAGAGAAAAGGCTAAAAACAACACAAAAAGGTAAATTTTTAGCCGATGGAATAGCTTCTGATTTGTTTTGGGTGTAATCTAAAGTGTTTAGTTTTTACATATAGAATAAATTAGAATTACTACGTATGGGTTTGTAAAAAACATAGGCTAAATGCTTTTTAAAGACATATTTTAGAAATGTTTTGTTTTAACTAGTAACTGTTTTACAATTTAAAAATGTTTTAAAGCCTTGCTCTCCTAACTCTTTACCGTAGCCAGAATTTTTAACACCTCCAAACGGATATTTTACATCAGATTTTACAATTTTGTTGATGCTAACATACCCAGCTTCAATTTCCGTAGCCCATTTTCTCGCTTTTGCTATATCTTTGGTCCATAAAGCAGTTCCTAAACCGTAATTGGTATTGTTAATACTTTCTAATAAATCGTTTTTATTATTGTATGGAATTAAACAAATTACGGGTCCAAAAATTTCTTCCTTTAACGCAGCATTATCTATATTAAAAACCAAAAGTGTAGGTTCAAAAAAAGGAGTCTTTGCCTTACCTCCAACAATAAGGTTTGCACCTAAGTTAATTGCTTTGTTTACCTGTTTTTGTAAGATGGGTAAAAAATCTGCCTTGGCAATTGGTCCCATTGTAGTGTTTGTGTCTAACGGATCTCCCAATTTAATTTCAGACATTTTACTTTTGATAAAATCAACAGTTTTAGACAACCATTCCTGAGGTATAAAAATTCGTTTTGGAGCAATACATACTTGCCCTGCATTTAGCATTCTAGCCTTAAAGGTAGCAGTTAGGGCTTTGTTAAAGTCAGCATCTTTAAAAAGAACACAAGCATCTGTACCACCTAACTCTAGCACAGATTTTTTTAAATATTTACTTGCCAAAGAAGCTACAATGCTACCAGATTTTGTGCTTCCGGTAACACAAACACCTTGTACAGCAGAATTTGCAACAACTTTCTCAACCTGTGAGGTATCAATAATTAAATTTGTAAAAATGTTTTTAGAAAACCCAGCCTCTACAAATAGTTTTTCTAACTTTTGTGCTGTGCCAAAACAATTAGGGGCGTGTTTTAATAAAACCACGTTTCCTCCCATAATACAAGGAATGGCATATCTAAATACTTGCCATAAGGGAAAATTCCAAGGCATTACTCCTAAAATGGCTCCTGTAGAATTGTACTCTAAATAAGTTTTGTTATCAATGTGTTTGGGTGCTAAAAACGCATCCATATTTTCGCAAAAATAATCAACAAGCATTATACATTTATCTACTTCATTGTAAGACTCTGTAATAGGTTTGCCCATTTCTAAAGTAATACAAGTGGCTAAGTTTTCTTTTTCTTTTTCTAAAATTTTAGCAAATCTGTAACCTAGTGTCTTACGTTCTTTTAAAGAAGTTTTCTTCCATGTATTATAGGTTTTATTAACCTGTTTTAATGTTGTCTCTAGTTCGTTATCAGATAAAAAAGGATAAGAGTTTAATTTCTTTAGGTTAAATGGGTTGATGGTTTCAGTCATTTAAATGTTGTTTAGAATCCAAATTTATAAAATATTATACAATCCTTTTACATTCT
>Ga0209093_1000019_pt1 | contig 119247 bp, 107 predicted proteins | sample SidtaG_4_FD_187450 | JGI IMG/M metagenome (GOLD analysis project Ga0209093, IMG submission 187450) | Marine algal microbial communities from Sidmouth, United Kingdom - Sidmouth_Male1 metaG (SPAdes) (version 2) | ecosystem: Host-associated > Algae > Red algae > Unclassified | place: Sidmouth...
TGCTTAGTGACTTGCGTCTCTCAACCGCGCATTTACCAATATAGGGATATTCCCCAAAGAAGTCAACCCCTTTTTTAAATCTTTTTTCTACTTGTTATTCTCTTTCTTCTCAAATCCAGTCGTGCTATGGTGTTTGGGCAGATAATTAATTTGGATTTTCTTTATGTCTTTATCTTTTCAAGAAGTCATTGCCACTTTGAATAGTTTTTGGAGCGATCGCGGTTGCATTGTGGTTCAACCTTATGACACCGAAAAAGGTGCGGGGACGAAAAATCCCAGTACCTTTTTGAGAGCATTAGGACCAGAACCTTGGTCGGTTGCTTACGTCGAACCTTGTCGTAGACCTACTGATGGGAGATATGGAGAAAATCCCAATCGTTTTCAGCACTATTATCAATATCAGGTATTGATTAAACCTTCCCCAGATAATATTCAAGAAGTTTATCTAGATTCCTTGCGAGCATTGGAAATTAAACCCGAAGATCATGACATTCGTTTTGTAGAAGATAACTGGGAAGACGCTGCAGTTGGAGCTTGGGGTGCAGGTTGGGAAGTATGGCTTGATGGTATGGAGGTAACTCAGTTTACTTATTTCCAACAGTGTGGCGGAATTGACTGTCGTCCCGTATCAATTGAAATTACCTATGGTTTGGAAAGGTTAGCGATGTATCTACAAAATGTAGATGCTATTACTAAAATTAAATGGAATGATCGCCTTAATTATGGAGATATTTTCTTACAGGGAGAAATAGAGCAATGTACTTATAATTTTGAAGCGTCAGATCCTGACTTACTATTTAATCTGTTTGGTCTTTATGAGAAGGAGGCAAAGCAGCTAATCGATCGCGGTTTGGTAGTTCCTAGTTTAGATTATGTTCTCAAGTGTTCTCATAGCTTTAATTTATTAGATGCTAGGGGAGTTATTGCCGTTACAGAAAGAACTCGCTATATTGGTCGCATTCGTAATCTGGCTCGACAAGTAGCACAACTTTATTTAGAACAGAGAGAAAGTTTGGGTTTTCCTTTACAAACAGTCAGCTAGTTTTTTTATAGCTTTACTAAATTAAGCAATAAAGCTCTTTTAAATTAAAGAGTCCAGAGATCTTTGTGTCTGGCTTATTGAGAATTAATAGCAAAAGCTGTATGATTGGAATCTAAAAATGTTTTGATTCCTAAACAATTCTATTACGTAGATTTTTATGACTAACCATATAAATAAATTTTCTCGGCGCTTTTTTATCAGTATCAGCACTGCTGTTTTAATTGTTGCTTGCAGTCAAACTTCACCAGAGCAACAAACTCAAAACACAGACGACAAGATGGGCGGAGAAGTTAATATCTATTCTTCTCGCCACTATAATACCGACGACCAGCTATATGAAGGTTTTACAGAGCAAACTGGAATTAAAATCAACCTGATTGAGGGGAAAGACGATGAACTAATTGAAAGAATTAAAAATGAAGGGGCTAACAGCCCTGCAGATATTCTGATTACTGTAGATGCAGGAAGACTGTGGCGTGCCGACCAAGCCGGTATTTTTGCCCCTGTAGAATCAGCAGTTTTAACCGAAAAAATTCCGACTCATTTGCGACATCCAGAAAATCTCTGGTTTGGCTACAGTAAACGAGCGCGGGTAATTATGTATAACAAAGACAAGGTCAATGCTGAGGATCTAAGTACCTATGAAGATTTAGCAGATCCCAAATGGAAGGACAAAATATTAGTACGCTCTTCGAGCAATATATATAATCAATCTTTAGTTGCAGGAATGATTGAAGAAAAAGGAGAAGAAGCAACGACAAAATGGATTGAAGAATTAATTGGAAATCTCGCTCAATCTCCTCAAGGCAATGATACGGGAAACATTGAAGCAGTGGCAGCAGGAAAAGGCGATCTAACTATTGCTAATACTTACTATTTAGCAAGATACAAGGATCGACCCGAAATATTCGCGAAGATTGGAGTAATATTTCCCAATCAACAAGATCGAGGAGCGCACGTTAATATTAGTGGTGCGGGAATGCTCAAGAATGCGCCTCATGCCGAACAAGCGATCGCTTTTTTAGAGTATTTAGCAAGTCCTAAAGCACAAGAATTTTTTGCCCTAGGTAATAATGAATATCCCGTGGTAGAGGGGACTCCTTTAAATCCAGTAGTAGAAAGCTTTGGTGAATTCAAAGAAGATACTACCAATGTATCTTCCTATGGTCAGAATAATGCCAAAGCAGTTCAAATTATGGATCGTGCGGGATGGAAATAGTTTAGTTTTATGTCGATAGCTCAACATAGTTTACTGTTCGACTCCTTGAATAACTGGAGTGATTTCGTCACGAAATGGTTGAGGATCTCCTGACCAGTTGAAGTCACTAATACGGAAACTAAATGAACCAAGTTCCAATACAGGGTTGTAGCGCAAAGTAATATTGTGGGTACGTCGGCTATATTCTAAAAAATAATCAGTACTAATCTCATCATTATCGTTGAGATCAAAAGAAGTATTAAAACCGAGACGAATTGGACCATATATTTGCTGAGTGATACCCAATTCCAGCCTTTGGCGATCTACAACACGATCAAAGAGAAAGGGCGATTCGTCTCCACGAATATTTTGGGAATAGCTCAACTTGAATCCCGTATAGTCGAGCCAGGAACGAGAAAAATGACCCAATTGCCCTTGTAGACCAATTGTTCCTTCTAATAGTGGCTGCCTGTCTCCATTACTATAAAAGCTAGCTACTCCCTGAATACCTGTAACTAATTCTAAATAAGGGACAACAGGAACAGGAGAATAGCGTAATCCTTGTTCTTTGGTACTAGGTAAAGCTTTGCCAGTCCAAATTGAAAATCCTTTGTTGATTAATATTGCTCCTTGGTAGCGGGTTAGGTTAAGGCGATCGTTTTCACGATCGCTTGCTAACAAGTTTTGTCTATCGGTATCAGAATTAATATTTTGAATTGAGGCTTGATATCTGAGATTAATCCCAGTATTAGCGATCGCAAAATTGGGAGAAGTTACGATTCCACCAATACTATTTCTCACTCTTTGAAAGCCTAAAGAACCATTGAACAGACGCTCTTGAAAATTATATTCCAAGGCAAACCGATGAGGATTCTCTAGATTGCCTACTTTTTGTTGTAGAGCTATTTTGGCTCTCAAATTATCTTCTAAATCGCTCAACTCAAAGCTAGTCAAAGAAAAACTAGTGTCTAATGTAGTTCTAGAACCAAACAATAGATCGAAATTGTTTTTTAGCCCAAATACTGCTGAATTTAACAATCCACCTTGGTCAGAGTCGCTAAAGCGAAATGCAGTAGGAAATAAAGCTCTTTGTAAAAAATATTGTGGAGTAATTTTCCAGTTAAAATTGGTGTTGTTGAGAATTGTCCAAGAACGTTCGACATAGAAACCGCCTCTTTCGTCGCCATCAAAAGCAATATTAAATAGTCCTGGGCGACTAGGACGATCGTCGAAGACGAAAGCACTCAATAATAGAGGTACAGTAAAACGGTCGTCGATTACCAAACGAGATTTACTAGTGCTTAGTTTACTTCTTGAAGAACTTAGCCTTTCAAAACTAGCTCGATTTGAACGTAATTCCAATTCAGGTGGAGAAAAAGGATCGTTAGTTAGGCTTAAATTAGTTGCTTCCCAATCAGTACCTTCAAAATCAATTCTGGCGGCGGAAAATCTTAAGCGATTTACTGTACCACCAGTAGCACCATCGTCCTCAAGAAAATCAAGACCTCTATTGCTGCCGACTCTAGCGTTGAATCCATCGCTAGCAGTAACTTGACCGATAGGTTGCCGAGTAACCAGGCGATCGCTTAATGCTCGATCCAATATAGTATTGTTGGGGGCTAATTCTTGGGAAACATCAATATCTTGAGTTAAGCTAGAGCGATTGATTTCTCCTCCTGCATTAAACACAACTCCGCGATCGGCAACAAAATAATATTCAAACTTATTGCCTCGTAGAACCTGTTTTCCCCGTTCAAGCACAACTTTACCTGTAGCCACAGCAATACGGTCTTTTAAGTTGATTTCTAAGCGATCGCACTCCATTACAGACTGAGCAAAACGCATTACTACATTACCTTCTGCGGTAATTACTTCTGAGACGCGGTCATATTCCTGGCGATCGGCTATTACTTCGACAACTTCAATGCGATCTATCGGAATTGCTGGCTGAAATTCGGTTTCGGTCATCGGGATCTTAAACTCTTGTCTTTCTCCCTGACGCTCTTGAGCGATTAAATATTTGGGAAACTGAACTTTGATTGTGTCAGCATCAAAAGTTGTCAGAGAATCGCCTTGTAATGTTGGTGATGGTTGTTCTGAAGCCAGTAGGGGTAGCTGGAATAAATACGATCCTAAAGCTAGTCCAGCAGAAAATCGTAAAAAATCAACCATATAAGGCTTTAAAGTAACAACTCTGCAGTATAGCTCAATGAAAATAATTTATAGTTTGTAATCCTATTAAAATACAAATAGGTAGGTGTAATTAAATACAAAATGGTTTAGCTTGGCATTGGGGAGCTAGGAATTGGGGATTAGGGAATAAAACTTCGCCATCAAGTCTTATATGCGAAGCGTCCTCCTTTAGGATAAATTATTTCGCCTACCTACTTAACGATATTCATAATATTATTTTTATTTTTTAAATTGCGATCGCTATGTCCAACTCCGAACCAATTATCATCGCTGAGAATGTAGAGAAGTGGTACGACAACAATTTTCATGTCCTCAAAGGTGTTAATTTAGAAGTCCAAAAAAAGGAAGTTGTGGTGATTATGGGGCCTTCTGGGTCGGGAAAATCAACTTTTATTAGGACTTTTAACGCCCTCGAACCATATCAAAAAGGAAGTATTACTATAGATGGCATTAAATTATCTCACGATCTAAAAAATATCGAAGCGATTCGTCGTGAGGTAGGAATGGTATTCCAACAGTTTAATTTATTTCCTCATTTAACCGTTCTCAAAAATATTACCCTCGCTCCTATATGGGTACGTCGCAACTCTAAAGCCAAAGCAGAAGAAATTGCGCTGCAACTATTAGAAAAAGTGGGAATTTTAGAACAGGCGTATAAATATCCAGGGCAGCTATCAGGAGGACAACAACAAAGAGTTGCGATCGCTAGAGCTTTAGCCATGCAGCCCAAAGTTATGTTGTTTGATGAACCTACTTCGGCATTAGATCCTGAAATGGTACGAGAAGTATTAGATACAATGCGAAGTTTGGCAGAAGATGGCATGACTATGGTGTGTGTCACTCATGAGGTTGGTTTTGCTCAAGAAGTAAGCGATCGCATTGTCTTTATGGATGAAGGTGCGATTGTTGAAGTTGCCAAACCCCAAGAGTTTTTTAGTAATCCTACTGAAGAGAGGAGCAAAAAGTTTTTATCTCAGATATTATAAAAAGTCTAAAGCCTTAAGCTATAGGCTATTTCATTGTTAATAAATTAAATAAATTCTTGTGGAAATAACTTTTTTAGGTACTAGTTCTGGTGTTCCCACGCGATCGCGTAATGTATCCAGCGTTGCTTTACGACTACCCCAACGTGCAGAGGTCTGGTTGTTTGATTGTGGCGAAGGAACGCAACATCAACTACAAAAAAGCGACATCAAAAGCTCTCAAATACGACGTATTTTTGTAACCCATATGCACGGCGATCATACCTTTGGTTTAATCGGCTTGATTGCTAGCTGTGGTTTGGCTGGTACGGGTCAACCAATTGATATTTATGGGCCAAAAGGTTTGAAAGAATATTTATTAGCTGCTGCTAAATACTCTTATATGAATTTTGGTTCGCGCTTGAAAATTCATACAATTGAGTCTGGTTTGCTCTATGAAGATCATCAATTTAGGGTAAGCTGTCAGTTACTCAAACATCGTATACCAGCCCACGGCTATCGTATTGAGGAAAAAGATCGTCCTGGGATGTTCAATTTAGAAAAAGCCAAAGCATTGGGTATTCCTCCAGGGCCTATTTATGGCAAACTCAAACAAGGACAAGTCGTTACTTTAGAAGACGGACGCAAAATCAACGGTAAGGATCTTTGTGGCGAACCAGAAATCGGTCGAAAAGTAGTCTACTGCACCGATACGGTTTTTTGCAATTCCGCTGTAGAACTGTCTCAAGATGCTGATGTTTTAATTCACGAGGCCACTTTTGCTCATGCAGATGCAGATATGGCATTTGAAAAAATGCACTCTACAACTACTATGGCTGCTCAAGTAGCTTTATTGGCTGGAGTCAAACAATTAATTATGACTCACTTTAGCCCTCGTTATGCTTTTGGTAATCCCATTCAGTTAGAAGATCTCAAACAAGAAGCCAGAGCAATTTTCCCTAAAACTAAACTTGCTTATGACTTTTTTAGTTATGAAGTACCAAGACGTAGAGAAGCCAAGAAAAAGAAAATTAAAGTCGCCAGTTAATTTGTATATTAATTTACACAAGTAATTAAAGATCTAGATTCAGAACTAGCGTTAAAATAAACGACGGACACTTTTTAAGACAGCTAATCAGCAGCAATTGATTATATGAGCAAGGGAACATTATTCGACAAAGTTTGGGATTTACATACAGTAGGAACATTACCTTCTGGTCAAGCTCAACTATTTATTGGTTTACATCTAATTCACGAAGTAACCAGTCCTCAAGCTTTTGCCATGCTGCGGTCAAGAAACTTAAAAGTATTATTTCCTGATCGCACTGTGGCAACGGTAGATCATATTGTTCCCACAGAAAATCAAGCTCGCCCTTTTGCCGATGTCTTAGCAGAAGAAATGATGCAAGCTTTGGAGCAAAATACCCAAGATTATGGCATTCGTTTTTATAACGTAGGTTCGGGAAATCAAGGTATAGTCCACGTTATCGCTCCCGAACAGGGCTTAACTCAACCAGGAATGACCATCGCCTGTGGTGATTCTCACACCTCTACTCACGGAGCTTTTGGCGCGATCGCTTTTGGAATCGGTACATCTCAGGTGAGGGATGTATTAGCCTCTCAAACTCTTGCTTTAGCAAAATTAAAAGTTCGTAAAATTGAAATTAATGGCAAACTACCCGACGGTGTATTTGCCAAAGATGTAATTCTGCATATTATTCGTAAACTCGGCGTCAAAGGTGGCGTAGGCTATGCCTATGAGTTTGCTGGAACTACCTTTGAAGGGATGAATATGGAAGAAAGAATGACCGTCTGCAATATGTCCATCGAAGGCGGAGCGCGCTGTGGTTACATCAACCCTGATGAGACTACTTTTGCCTACCTTAAAGATCGAGATTTTGCTCCTCAAGGTGAAGCTTGGAATCAAGCAGTGTCTTGGTGGCAAAGTATTCGTAGCGATGAGGATGCAGAATATGACGATGTAGTAACTTTTGATGCAGCAGAAATCGAACCTACTGTAACTTGGGGTATTACCCCTGGTCAAGGATTGGGTATTAGCGAAACTATTCCCGTTGCTGATGAATTATCTACAGGCGATCGCGCGATCGCTATTGAAGCATATCAATATATGCAGTTAACTCCTGGTCAACCCATCAAGGGAACAAAAATTGACGTTTGCTTTATTGGTAGCTGTACCAATGGCAGAATTAGTGACCTCCGCGAAGCTGCCAAAACTGCTAAGGGTCATCATGTAGCGTCGGGAGTAAAAGCTTTTGTCGTACCTGGTTCAGAAAGAGTCAAAGAGGAGGCTGAAGCAGAAGGGTTAAATAAAATCTTTGAGGAAGCAGGATTTGAATGGCGCGAACCAGGATGTTCGATGTGCTTGGCAATGAATCCCGATAAACTACAAGGAGATCAAATGAGTGCTTCTTCTTCTAATCGTAATTTTAAGGGTCGTCAAGGTTCATCTACTGGTAGAACTTTGTTAATGAGTCCTGCAATGGTTGTGGCAGCAGCAGTCAAAGGACAGGTAAGCGATGTTAGAGAACTGTAGTTGTCTATAGCTCAAGATATTGACCTGATTGCATTGTTGGAAAATCTCAAATTAAAGATCAATATGATTACTAACATCGCAGCATATACTATTGTTGCTTTTGCTTAGATTATTTTTGTTGTTGCTATTTGGTTAGACCAAGCGCAACATAAAAGGATATCGAAAAGCTTGATCGGGGGTTTTTAGACATTGGGTAGTTGCCCAAATTGATAAACCCCAGTGAGCCAAGAGCCAAATAGGGCCAAGAATAAAGCCAGCTAAACCAAGAGTAAGGAAAGAGATGACAGTGATTATGCCCCCAACCAGCCAAACATTGATGTGAAAGTTAATAGCTTCCTTGGCGTTTTCCTTGATAACTGTATCTTCTGAAACTAGCAAAATGGCAATGGGAATGCCAATGGAAATAACTAACGCACTGATAAAAACTGAACCATGAGCCACAGCGGAAAGTAATTTACGTTTATCAGAGCTAGATTCTATTTGCATTTTTTCTCCTAATGTATCGATGTATCGAGAATACACCTAAATCTTATCGTTTACTAAATACATCAAGAAAGTAGAGATTGTACGAAATCAATACTGTAAAACGAAATTATTTGGCAAAATAAAAAGCATCCAACTAACGGAGGATGCCTTCAGATTAAATATTTATGATTAGCTTATTTGAATCCTACTGCTGCTTGCCAGACAAAGGCCAAAGCCAGAAAGAACACAGGAATAAGAGGTAGAACGTCCACCAAAGGTTTGAACATAGCATAAGCTTCTGGCAAATCGGCCAAAATAATTAAAGCTTCCATATATTTTATATACCTTCCAACAGTTTTTTTTAAATGATGAGATATCTTGCATTGTCATATAGCGCAAGAAATACTCAGGTTAATAGTAAAAATACTATCATAATTTGGCTGATAGATTTTTGCGAACAGTCAGGCTAGATTGGGCACCAAAATTAATCTGTATTCTCTACTAGAAAGATCTTCTAAACCTTTAACAAATTAAGAAGCTTTCTTTTTAGCGGTAGTCTTTTTCTTCGTAGTTTCCTTGGAGGTAGTAGTCTTCTTTTTGGTAGTAGTTTTCTTTTTAGCAGTGGTCTTTTTCTTCGTAGTTTTCTTTTTAGTAGCTGCTTTCTCTGCTAACAGTTCAAGAGCTTTTTCTAATGATATTTCTTCTACCGTTTCATCTTCTGGTAAACCAACATTGACTTTACCGTGTTTGATATAGTTGCCGTAAGGACCTTTATAAATGTTGACCAGCTCTTGATCTTCAGGATGCACGCCTAACTCTCGTAGAGGTGTTTTTTTGCTACCACCACGACCCCGTTTAGGTTGGGCTAATAATTCCAAAGCACGTTCTAAAGTTACAGTAAGAACATCATCTTCTTTTTTGAGCGATCGATAATCTCGCTGTATTTTAGTATCTTCAGGGCCTTTAAATTCATGAACTACATAAGGGCCAAAACGTCCTAAAGCAGCTTTGATTTTGCCTCCTGTGGCTTCATGTTGACCCAATAAACGAGGAAGAGATAACAAACCTACAGCCATTTCTAAAGTTACATCATCTTTAGTAACATTAGTTTTACTATCCTTTTTGGGAATCGAACTCATTTTGGGCTTAGGATTATCATCGCTTTTATCTCCCAGTTGAACATAAGGACCGTACTTACCGACTTTAAAGTAAATTAGCTCACCAGTTTCAGGGTGAATACCAACTTTTTCTGGACCTTCTTTCTTCTGACGAATTAAAGTTTCGATTTGCTCTGGATTGAGATCTGCTGGAGTTAAGTCATCAGGAATAGAAACTCTCAAGGCTTCATTTTCTGCTTCATTTTCTGCTTCACCTTCGGTTGAGATTTCGATATAAGGACCATATTTACCAATACGAACAGTTGCGTCGAGATTCTCTAAACTAATAGTTTTGGCGATCGCTGGTTCTATTTCGTCACTTTTGACGTCAATTTGAGTTTTTAGTCCTGTTTTTCCTTGATAAAACTTCTTGAGATAAGGTATCCATTCTGCACCACCACGAGCAATTTCATCTAGAGTTTGCTCCATTTTGGAAGTGAATTCTGTATCTACTAGATCGGGAAAGTGTTCTTCTAGTAAGGTAGTTACAGCAAAGGCAGTAAAAGTTGGAATTAAAGCCTTTCCGCGCATTTGGACATAACCGCGATCGACGATTGTACCCATGACGGTTGCATAGGTACTAGGGCGACCAATACCTTCGTTTTCTAGAGTTTTTACTAAAGATGCTTCAGTGTATCTAGCAGGAGGTTGAGTCTCATGTCCGATTGCTTCTAAATCTTGGCACTCAGGTTTGTCACCTTCTTTGAGAGGTGGTAAAGAAATTTCGCGATCTTCTAAAGCTGCATCGGGATCGTCCGAACCTTCAACATAAGCACGGAAGAAACCAGGAAAATCGATCCGTTTACCATTAGCGCGAAAGACGGCATTTTCGACACTCACGTCTACAGCAATTTGAGTTAGTTTGGCATCTGCCATCTGACAAGCGACAGTCCGCTTCCAGATTAGATCGTAAAGCTTGAGTTCGCGGTCTTTTAGTTTAGTTTCTTGGGGAATACGAAAAGTTTCTCCAGCAGGGCGAATTGCTTCGTGGGCTTCTTGAGCGCCTTTACTTTTGGTACTGTATTGACGAGGTTTAGGGCTAAGATACTTTTTGCCGTATTTTTGTTCGATGCAGTTTCTCGCTGCTGCGATCGCCTGTTGAGACAAGTGAGTCGAATCTGTCCGCATATAGGTGATAAAACCTTTTTCATAAAGCTTTTGTGCCACGCTCATGGTTTCTCTGGCAGATAAACCTAGTTTGCGGTTAGAGTCTATTTGTAAACTTGAGGTAGTAAAAGGTGCATAGGGCTTGCGGGTAGAACCTTTTTCAGTACGACTAGTTACTGTCCAAGTTTGCTCGATAATACGTTCTTTTAGTTGGTTGGCTTCGGTTTCATTAAGCAGTACCACATTTCTACCTTGAGCGATCTTTCCTGTATCGGGATCGAAATCGCTACCTGTGGCCAATCTTTTACCATCGAGACTGATTAACTTAGCTTCAAAGGGCTTTTTCTCCTGTTCTAGATCGGCTTTGAGATCCCAATAACCACCAGATTGGAAAGCTCTACGCTCTCTTTCTCTAACAACAGTTAACCTGACAGCTACAGATTGTACCCTACCTGCAGATAAGCCCCAAGATATTTTTTTCCACAACAAAGGAGAAACTGTATAACCCACCAAACGATCTAAAATTCGCCGTGTTTCTTGAGCATGAACTAAATCTTGATCTACCTCGCGACAATCTTGAAGAGCTTTCTGAATTGCCTCTTTAGTAATTTCATGAAACACCATGCGTTTCACTGGCACTTTAGGCTTAAGAATTTCTAGCAAATGCCAGCTAATGCTTTCTCCTTCTCGATCTTCATCTGTTGCCAGAATTAATTCATCGGCTGTCTTCAGGGCAGTTTTTAATTCTTTGACTACCTTTTTTTTCTTTTCTGGGACAACATAAATTGGTTGAAACTTATCTTCTACATTAATACCTAAAGTCGCCCACTTCTTATCTTTGTAAGCAGGGGGAATCTCTTTGGCTGAAGGTGGCAAATCTCGAACGTGACCCATAGATGCCTCAACTTGATAGCCAGCAGGCAGGTAGTTACGAATAGTACGAGCTTTTGTAGGAGATTCGACAATAACTAATGTTGACATATAGATGGAGTTAACGAGAGTTTAATAGCAGGTGTAAGATTTTTTAAAAAAGTGCAGTGACTATGACTAATCTATAGTTATAATCCCTCAATCGGCAAACATCCTTGGTCGATTTGTTATTCTCACCATAACCAAGATTGGCAAAGAGTTCCTCTTTTGGTTGTGAGAAACTAAAATCGTAATAAGCTTAAGAATAAGATAGATAGAGGAGTACAATCCTTTGTAAAGCTTTTTTAGCAATTTTTCAACTCTATCAATGTTTGACAATACTCAAAAACTTTATGGATTTTTCTAGCAGCGTAGCCCAAGAGCTTCATGCAGCAACAATTTTGCCCGAAGGAATTGTCATTATAACTATCATGGCTATTTTGGTCGGCGATTTGATCTTTGGGCGCAGCTCATCTCGTTGGTTGCCGTATCTAGCAATATTTGGTCTGTTTAATACAATTATTGCTCTATTTTTTCAGTGGAATAATAGTAATGCGATCGCCTTTTTGGGTTCATTCAATGGCGATAATCTAAGTATCGTATTTCGAGGCATCGTAGCTATTTCTGCAGCAGTGACTATTTTGATGTCGATTCGCTATATTCAACAGTCGGGGACAGCTTTAGCAGAATTTATTGCTATTTTGCTAACCGCCACTCTGGGCGGGATGTTCCTCTGTGGGGCAAATGAACTGACAATGGTGTTTATTTCCCTAGAGATGTTAAGTATTTCTTCTTATTTAATGACGGGGTATATGAAGCGCGATCCCCGCTCTAACGAAGCTGCACTAAAATATCTTTTGATTGGTGCTGCTAGTTCGGCAATTTTTCTTTACGGAATGTCTTTGCTATACGGTTTATCTGGAGGCGAAACAAATCTTAATACTATTGCTACCAAAATAACCGCAATTAATGGCTCACAATCGTTAGGTTTGGCAATCTCTTTGGTATTTATTATTGCTGGTATTGCTTTTAAGATTTCTGCCGTACCTTTTCATCAATGGACACCAGACGTTTATGAAGGTTCACCTACTCCTGTAGTCGCTTTTTTATCAGTTGGTTCAAAAGCTGCAGGCTTTGCTTTGGCAATACGCCTTTTGGTAACTGCTTTTGGTTCGATGACCGAACAATGGCACTTTATCTTCACCGCCCTAGCAATTCTCAGTATGGTTTTGGGCAATGTGGTTGCCCTGGCTCAAACTAGTATCAAAAGAATGCTGGCATACTCTTCTATTGCCCAGGCTGGCTTTGTAATGATTGGTTTGATTGCAGGTACAGATAATGGCTACTCCAGCATGATCTTTTACCTGTTTATCTATCTGTTTATGAACTTAGGAGCATTTACCTGTATTATTCTGTTTTCTCTCCGCACAGGTACGGATCAAATTAGCGAATATGCAGGGTTGTACCAAAAAGATCCCTTACTTACTCTTTGTTTGAGTATTTGTTTATTGTCTTTGGGCGGTATTCCACCGATGGCTGGTTTCTTCGGTAAGATTTATCTCTTCTGGGCTGGTTGGCAAGCTGGATTGTATGGATTGGTTTTATTGGGTCTAGTTACTAGCGTTATTTCTATTTACTACTACATTCGCGTTGTCAAAATGATGGTGGTAAAAGAACCCCAAGAAATGTCTGAATCAGTTAAGAACTATCCTCAAGTCAATTGGAAATTACCTGGAATGCGTCCTTTGCAGGTAAGCGCAGTCTTAGCGACAATCGTTACCTCTTTAGCAGGGATTCTTTCCAATCCTTTGTTCACTTTGAGTACAAGTTCTGTTAATAGCACTCCTATATTACGGAATGCAATTATTACTCAAGAAATTCCTCAAAGTACAGTTCAAGTTTCTAGCATCGAAGATTTGATTAATCGATAGTAACTACAATTGGCAATTTAAATTATGATAGAATCAAGCCCGCTTCGGTGGGCTTTTTTATTTGCTTAGATTAAAACCTAAGAAAGAGATAAAGTATTATTCATTATATTTTCTAAGGCAGTGCGGAGACGATCGCGACTATTAAAGTTATCTAGCTTTTGTACCAATTCACCATCTTGGAATAGCATAATTGTTGGTAAGTTCCTGAGACGATAGCTGTTGGCTAATTTAAAATTCTCGTCAGCGTTGATCGCTACTATTTTAATTTTTTGATTGCCGATCTTTTGCATAGTGTCGAGCATTGGACTGATTAGTTTGCACAGACCACACCAGGGAGTCCAAAAATGTACCAAAACTGCGCCAGAAACTTCCAATACTTCTCGCTGAAAATTGGTTTCATTAACTACTGATGGCATAAATTTTATAAACGTTTTTCAAATTGATTTTTATACTTGGAGATATGCTACATCTAATCGGGATTACCTGAGAAAAAATACTTAGATACTAATCGCGATCGCCTTGATGAAAATTACCAGTAAACTCTAGAGGTAACTTTCATCAGCCAAGGATGACCCCACCAAAGCAGCATCACAAAAGCAGCTATACCTAGGTAAGCAGGACGAAGAAATTCTTGCCACTTCAGAGTTTGACGACCATCTATGACAGCTAAAAAAGGAATTACCGAAGTACGAGCTTTAACTTGTTCAAAAGCTTCACCGTATCGGTTACTCAAACGGCGATCGCCATGCCATACGGCAAACAAATGGTGGACAATTAATCCTACAGATGTAACCAAAGTGAAACTCGTTCCTAACCAAAGGGTATGAGCTATGCACCAAATGACTTGTCCTACCATTTGAGGATGACGAGTAATCCGAATAATTCCTGTTTCAAATAAATATATTTGGGGTTTTTGAATTGCCGCAATTTCTAAGAGGTTAAAAGTAGCAGGGTAAAGAAATATGAAGGAAATCGCGGATAAAATCCAAACCAAAGACTTGATTCCGATAACTCCCTGAACTTGCCACAATTGCAACCCGTCATAACGATGATTGAAGAAATAAATAATTAAAACGGTTGCGAAAGGAATACTAACTAAGGCGAATATAATCCGATACAGCCTAGCTCCAATCTTCTTTTCAGCCCAAGGGCGTAAAGCTGCTAGACCGCTATGGGCGATCGCGAAACCGAGCAATAAAGACAAGATAACAATATGACTGTTGGTCATAGACATATTCATATAGGGATTATTAATCTATTTCAATAATTATAATAATTAAAAGTTAATTGTGTAGCTCAATTATGTTAGTGTGCAAATTGAAAGAACACGAAAATTATTAAATATTAAGCACTATTAATAATACGTTTAAATTACCCCTAGATAAATAACTATTTTTATAAAAGCTTTAATAGAATTTTATGTCTGATATTCCCTTTACATTAGATCAACTCCGCATACTTAAGGCGATCTCTACTGAGGGAAGCTTTAAACGAGCTGCTGATAGTCTTTATGTGTCTCAACCCGCTGTTAGTTTACAAGTACAAAATTTAGAAAAACAATTAAATGTACCCTTATTTGATCGCGGTGGACGTAGAGCGCAGCTAACAGAAGCGGGACACTTATTGCTTAGTTATGGAGAAAGAGTTATTTCTCTGTGTCAAGAAACTTGTAGGGCGATCGAAGATCTACAAAATCTTCAGGGGGGAACATTAATAGTTGGTGCATCTCAGACAACAGGAACATATCTGATTCCTCGCATGATCGGTTTGTTTCGCGAAAAATATTCTGATGTCTCGGTACAGTTGCAGGTACACTCTACTCGCCGTACTTCTTGGGCAGTAGCTAATGGTCAAGTAGATTTGGCAATTATTGGTGGAGAAGTGCCAACCGAGCTACAAGATGTTTTAAATATAATTCCTTATTCAGATGATGAATTAGCCCTGATTCTACCACCCCACCATGTCTTAGCTCAGGAACAGGCAATTCAAAAAGAAGATTTATACAAATTAAACTTTATTACTCTAGATTCTCAGTCGACAATTCGCAAAGTAATTGATCAAGTATTGTCTCGTTACGAAATAGATCCCAAAAGGCTCAAAATAGAGATGGAGTTAAACTCAATTGAAGCGATCAAAAATGCGGTGCAGTCTGGCTTGGGTGCAGCATTTGTTTCGACAACGGCGATCGAAAAAGAGTTGGAAATGGGCGTATTGCATCAAGCCAAAATTCAAGAAGTAGACATTGGCAGAACTCTGGCGGTGATTGTCAATCCCAATCGCTATTGTTCTAAAGCGGCAGAAGCATTCAGTAAAGAAATATTACCAAAGTTTTCTACTAGAGAAGAATTTAAACAACTCGATACTCTTTATAACCACACTATAAAAATGAAGTAGGTTTTGAGAAATTCAAAAATAACAAAAGTACAATAATCATTAAAGCCAAAAGCTAGCCGCTAATCGCTATCTGATATTGTATGGAAATTAGATGTACTCGTCCTAGCTGTATTAAACCTCAAAACTTTTTTAGCGATCTCGATGATCGCGCCAAACTTAGAACCCTACAGCAGCGATATTGTAGTAACTGTGGGATGCCTTTATTTTTAGCAGATCGCTACATTCCTTCTAAGCTATTAGGTCAAGGGGGTTTTGGAGCAGCATTTTTAGCTTGCGATCGCTACAAACCCAAAATGCCTTTATGTGTGGTCAAGCAATTTCAGCCGTCAGGAGATTTAGACGCTCACGAGATAACAGTAGCGCAAAATCTATTTCAACGTGAAGCAGTAGTTTTAGAAGAGTTAGGACACCAGCATCCCCAAATTCCCGATCTCTATGCTTTTTTTACGCCGATAGTCTCCAATGCTAAAGGTACAGCCGAAGAACAGTATTTTTATCTCGCTCAAGAGTTTATTGATGGTCAAGATTTGGATCAAGAACTGGCAGCCAAAGGTAGATTTAGCGAAGTTGAAGTTACTGAGATTCTGACAGAAATTCTTAAGGTACTGCAGTTTGTTCACGAACACGATACTATCCATCGAGATATCAAGCCATCGAATATTATGCGGGACAAACAGGGGGTTTTATATTTACTAGACTTTGGTGCGGTGAAGCAAGTGGCAGTGGGTGGTGGCAATCAAAAAAAATCCACGGGCATTTATTCGGCAGGTTTTGCCCCACCAGAACAAATGACAGGCTCGCAGGTATATCCCTGTACTGATATTTATGCTTTAGCGGTTACCTGCATTATTCTATTAACTGGTAAGTCTGTCGAAGAGCTTTATGATTCTCATCAAATTAGTTGGAATTGGCAAAACTACGCTCCTAAAATTAGCGACTCTCTCAAGAATACTCTCGACAAAATGTTGTTATCAACCCCTGCAAAACGCTATCAATCTGCCCCAGAAGTTTTATCTGCATTGACAGTTAATTCAAATCAAACTAATCAAGCTGCTACTCCACCGACACCTCCTAGCCCTAGCCCCAAATCCGTTGTACCTACCCCAAAATCTAGTAATCCCTCACCAGTAAAACGTCAGCAGCCCAGTTTTTCTCTAATTGAAATTTTGGGTAGTGCAGCTTTTACGGGCTTTGAAGGTGCTTTACTTTATATTGGTTTGACCAATCTACTATCAGTTTCAGGGATCAGTATTGGTATCTTGGGGGCAGTGATGGGGGGAGTAGTTTTCGCTCTCAACCGTCGCGTCATTGAAAAAGCCGATCTATTCATTTTTGCAGGAATTACGGGAACGATAGTTGCTCTATTGCCTATTTTACGAGGTGCTTTGTTATTGCCATCGGTATTTATTATTGCAGGCATCTCTGCTGCAGGAGCGATCGCAGTAACTGCGTTTTTTCGCTTGGTTTATCAATTGCTGTCACGCTTTTTATAAAGCCCATTTGATATTTAACTAACTTCTAACTTGAATCAGTTTCTGCAAACACTGTAAGATGACCATGCCAATTAACACCGAAGCAGCAAATAAAAGCCAAAAATAATTAGTAAATTGAGGATTATCCAACGCCCATCCTCCCAATGGGGGACCAATAAAGTAGCCGATTGCCCAACACTGGGAATTAATAGAAAAGTACACCCCACGCAAAGACTCAGGGGCTAGATCGGCAACCAAACTCGAAGAAATAGGAGCATAAGTAATCATACCCAAAGACATCACTCCTAGAGCCAAGATTGCCCAAATTAAAGTATTGTTAGCAGTATTGCCTGTAACCCATACCAAGACAAAAGAGATACCCCACAAAACCAAGGAAAAATTTAGTCCTGCAATACGGCTATAGCGGTTTAATAGCCAGGCGACAGGTAGCTGACAAATAGCAGCAAATACAATGTGCCAAGTAAATAGTCCACTAATTACCTGTTCTGAAAAACCCGTCCCCGTATCTCCTACCTGAACAAAGTTTTTAAAATATAAAGGCATCGTGCTTTGTACCTGGGATAGATAGGTAGTAAACAAAATATTTACCCCGACATAAACCATTAAAGCGCGATCGCGTAAAGCTAAAGACCAACTATTCTCTGAATTTTTGGTTAATGGTTGCGTCGAAAAATCGTAAGTTTCGGCGATCGCAAAATAAATCACGGCAAAAAATAGCGCAAAGGAAATACCGTCAATAACAAACAGCGATCGATAATTACCAGAGTTGGAAATTAACACTCCGCCCAGAATTACTCCCAAACTTAAGCCCAAGCTGTCTGCTAGCCTAGTAATGGCAAAAGCTTCATTGCGTTGTTCTGGCTTGGTTAAATCGATAATTGCTGCCTCGGTTGCAGGCCAATACATTCCAATACCAAAGCCCATTAACAAATTACCCAAAATCAGAGTAGGAAAATTAGCCGTTAGAGATAACACCACGTCTGCCAAAACTGAAACTGCAGCAGAAGCTAACAAGATTTTTCGGCGTCCCCAACCAGGAGTATCAGATAACTGTCCCCCCAAAAATCTACCAACAACTCCCGAAACCGATCCGCTACCCAAGGCTATCCCTACTAGAGTCGAAGATAGCCCTACCTGATTGACAAAAAATATTGGTGCATAAAATAACGTAAAACCATTTCCGATGCCTGATAGCAGTCTTCCCGCTGCCAAAATCCAAACCTTGAAACTAAAATTTAGTATTCGAGACATTCAATATTTGAAGTGAGTACTTTGCTTATTTTCAAAAAAGTGCTTAACAAACAATTTCTTTTGAACACCTTCAAACCTTACTACTAACGACCAATCGTTAACAACCGAATACTGACTTATTCTGAAAATGTATTTTGAGAATGCATAAAAAAATAAACTCGTCGTAGTTAGTAAATGTAAGCACAAAACACATTGAAATTTATACGAACGAGGTCTAAAATTATGAAAAAGTACACTCTATCGATTTTAACTGCAGCGATCGCTCTTTCTCCTTTGACGGCATTAGCAGGAGAATCTACCAGCGTTCAAACTAACTCCAACTCCGCCGCTGTCGTTGGTACTGGTAACCAAGTTTTACAAAATGCCAATCAAACTAGCATCCAAAATCAATTAAAGTCTGGTGCTTATAGTATTCCTACCACTGGTGGCGCACAAACAGCAGTTCAAGTAAATGCTAACGAAGCTGCTGCTGTGGGTAACTTTAATACCATCGGACAAAATGCTAACCAAAGCAGTACCCAAAATCAATTGAAATCTGGCTTCAATCTTCCCAACGCTCAAACTGCTATTCAAGATAACGCTAACTCCGCTGCAGCAATTGGTGATTTCAACGGCGTCGGTCAAAATGCTAATCAAACTAGTACTCAAGGGAGCGTTGATCTTAATCAGTACCTTCCTCAGCACTAAGTATTGAGTTTAAATCAACAAAATACCATGAGATACATCGAGTGAGGGTTTACCGTAATTCACCCTCACAGGACAAGATAAGACAACAATTAACAATATCTATTTTATTTATTAATCACTACAGGTCTAAAATCATGAAAAAATCTACATTTTTGTTTCTAGCTACAGCTATTGCTTTTTCTCCCTTGAGTGTTTTAGCTCAATCACAGACTAGTGTTCAAACTAACTCTAATTCGGCTACTGCCGTAGGTGATGCCAACGCCGTGATTCAAAATGCTAATCAAACCAATAAGCAACAGCAACTAAACTTAGATGCTTATGGTATTCCTGCTACTCCCAATACTCAAACTGCGGTGCAGGGCAATACTAACGCAGCGGCTGCTGTGGGTAATTTCAACAGCGTCGGTCAAAATGCTAATCAAACTAGCACTCAGGGACAAGTTGACATCAACCAATATCTTCCTCCCAACTACCAACACTAAAGGCTAAAAAATGCCAGATTGTTGGTTTACGAAAAATACAGTCCTTATTTAAATTAATCCCAGAGGTAAATCAACTACCTCTGTTTTTTTGTACAGTTAGAGTTTTGCGATCAACAAAATCTTGGGTATATTTTTGAGTCAGAGTCAATAAATCTGCTGTATTAATTGGTTTATTAATGATAAAATTAGCTCCTACTATCTTGGCGCGAACTTTATCCACCATGTTTTCTTGTTCGCTTAAAATAATGATTGGAATATGTTTAAAAGCTGGCATCTTTTTGATTTGAGCGCAAAGCTCATAACCATTAGCATCTGGCATTTCTGTATCCAAGAAAATAAGACTGGGTTGATTTTTTAGCAAAACTAATAGAGCTTTAGCAGCATCATTTACTGGAAGCAAGCGATATCCAAAAGGGTTTAAAATTTGAGCAATATTTTGACAAATTTTAGGATTGTCATCGACGCAAATAATTAAAGGCAATTCTAGTTCTTGAATATACTCGCGATCGCTCTTAAGATATTTAGACCTATTTTCTAAATTAGTAGGACTAAAATATAAATTAGCTAGTTGTTGATCGGGTACTATTTGCAGAGCAATCGCTTTACTTTTGAGATAAGGTAAAAAAGATTTAGTAATTTCTATCGTATTTTTACCTATTAAAACTGCTAAATCTCGTAGAGTTTTTTTGCCGTTGATAAAGACAAATAATTGCTGATATTTTCCAGTATCGACTACTTTCTTTAGTTTTTCAATATCTTTGATTACAGGAGCATGATTAGGGGAATAATTTGTTAGTTGGATATTCTGCCACTCAATAACTGATGATTCCAAGCGTTGATATATTTTATGATAGTTTACTTCAATAATTGGCTGTTGAAACAAAGGACTTTTTAAAATCCCTCCCATTTTGTTGCCTGTAGTTGCAAAAATAACTTTGATTTTGTTTATTTGTTTTTGAGCGATTAAACAATCAAACAAAACCTCTTGAATTATTGTCTTGATAACTTCTTTAAATTGGTAATCCGTTATCAATTTTCTTTTGTGTAAGACATTAATAAATAAATATTCCCATAATTCGGATATTTCTTGTTCTCTTAATTTAACTTCTTGGCAATTAACTTTAGGACAGATTTGATTGGTTATACGATATAACCTCCTAAATCTGTGGCTACTACCAGTCGCCCAAAGCAAATTACCTTTTTTAAAATAAAAGCTAAAATTATCTTCCTGAGTTGTCGCGATATAAACTTTGCAGTTTTGTTTTAAATTAACCGCATTCTGAAAGTGAGACTGTAGTTTTTGACGATCGCTCTCTGAGCCTTTCATATTTTCTTTTATACAGAAAATTTTTCATAATACGCATATTTTATCAATTAAATAAAATTGAGTAAGCCGTATAATTACCGTGGTTTTGATAAACTGATCGACAGTTCCTAACTGTGCAACGCCGAAAATTAAATGTTAATCAATAGCTTTCAAGTAAAAGATGCAGCGATAGATATTGGTTTCCATTTGGTAGGAATTGCCGAGATTGACAACCAAGATGATGCAGCCGAACATCTAAAAAATTGGCTAAATGCTGGCTACCAAGCAGATATGGCATGGATGGCAAACCCCAAACGAGAAGACATTCGTGCCTGGATGCCTCAAGTAAAATCGCTGATTTCTGTAGGATTGAATTACTACACTCCTCACCAACATTCTACAGATCCCAAAATTGGTAAAATTTCTCGCTATGGCTGGGGTAGAGATTATCATAAGGTTGTGGGCAAAAAACTTAAAGCTTTATCAAGCTGGCTGCGAGCGCAAGATGAATCGATTATAACTCGCTATTGTGTAGACACCGCACCCGTTCAGGATAAAGTATGGGCGCAGCGAGCAGGGTTGGGTTGGTTAGCCAAAAATGGTAATGTTATTACTAGAGAATATGGTAGCTGGGTTTTTTTGGGGGAAATCCTCACCAATATCGAGCTAACTCCTGATACACCTCATACTAGTCACTGCGGAACTTGTACCCGCTGTATAACTGCCTGCCCCACAGAGGCAATAGTATCTCCTCATGTAGTGGATGCCAACCGCTGTATTGCTTATCATACGATCGAAAATCGCGATCGCCAATTACCGCGCCCTATTGCCGATAATCTATCTGGTTGGGTGGCAGGATGTGATATTTGTCAGGATGTTTGTCCCTGGAATCAACGCTTTGCTAAAGAGACAGATATAGTAGATTTTCAGCCTTATCCTGATAATATTCAGCCCAAGTTGAGTGAACTGGCTAATTTGACCGAGACGGATTGGGATCGCCAATTTAGAGCCTCCGCCCTAAGAAGAATTAAACCAACAATGTGGCAGCGTAATGCTCGTGCTAACCTTAATAAAGATCGATAATTGTTTTCTAAAAACAAATAACAAAAATATTATTCAGTATAATATTTTCACATCATAACTATTATAACGAGGCATCAATGACCGCTCAGGTAGTTCTGTTTGATTTTGATGGTACAATCGCGGACACGTACAATGCGATTGTCAAAATTACCAATCAATTATCTCCTAAATTTGGCTATAAAGTTTTAGATCAAGAAGAATTATTACTATTAAAAAATCTAAGTTCTCGCGAAATTATTAAACTTTCAGAAATTTCTATTTTTAAAATTCCTTTTCTAGTTAGAAAAGTCCGTACAGAATTAAGTAAAGAAATTGCTAACTTATCACCTATTGCCGATATTATTCCAGTTTTGTGGGAGTTGAAAAAACAGGGATATACCTTGGGTATTGTTACTTCAAATATTATCGAAAATGTCGAAATATTTTTGCAAAAAAATCAATTAAATTCTGTATTTAGCTACATACATCCTACCAACTCCATTTTTAGTAAACACCGGATCATTAATCAGATCATAAAAAATAATCGCTTTGAGCAAGAAAGCGTAATTTATGTGGGAGATGAAACTAGAGATATTAGATCGGCTCGTCGTAGCAACATTGGAATTGTATCAGTAAGCTGGGGTTTTAATTCTGCCGAAATTTTACAAGAATATAAACCAGACTATTTAGTTAGTAAACCTTCAGAATTACTGTTAGCTATTGAAGATTATTACACTCACCAAGGTGCAACAAAAGCTAATTAAAAAGTTATATTAGAAAATCAAATAAAATCGCAATAATTAAGACAAATGGCTGTAGATAATAATCCTGATTTTTTACTGTTTGCTCAACACGGCTGGGCAGATACGGGGAAGGATATTGGTGAGTTATTAGCAGCGGCAGTAGATGACAAAACTATAGTTACTGCACCGAGTTTAGGATTAGTTAAAACTTTTATTAGTATCAAACCTTTAATCAGCAAAATTGAATCAATTGTCGAGAGTAAAATTGCTAAGTATCCCCATGTTCCGCTCAAAATAGTAGGGCATTCTATGGGCGGATTAATGTGGCTAGAAGTACTAAATCGTAACCCGCAATGGTGGACAAAAATACATTCATTGATCTTATTAGGATCGCCTGTCGGTGGTTCAAATATAGCTCGTATTATCGATCCTTTAGGTATTGGTATTGGTACAGCCAAATGTTTGGGAAAAAACCGTCGTCCAATCGCCGAAAAAATTGCCCAACAAATTCCGACACTTTCAGTTGCTAGCGATCTCGATCTTGGTACTGATGGTTTAGTTACTGTTGAAAATACTAAGTTTGACTATGCAAATTGGTTTTCCATCTCGAAAATTCCTCACGCTGCGATGAAGTATCATCCCCACATAATTCCTATTTTGCAAGACTTTTGGGCTAATCCTACAATAGGAACGCTACCAGCCCAAGACTTTACTCACAAGTCCATTAGACGTTTGTATGCAGTTAAGGGTATGACCGATAATGACTATCGTAATTTTAAGCGATCGCGAATTGTCTTCCAGTTTGCCGACGGTACAACTATTCATACTTACAACACTCTTGCAGGAATTAACCATGTTTTTGTCGGCAAAAAACAACAGTGCCTGTATGCAGGATACGTAGGATTAATTCATGTCTTAGAATTGAATCAGGCGATCGCTGAAATTAAACAATATGCCAGCTAAATTTTAAATTCTGCTTTTTTTGCTAAATTACTTGACAACTTTGGGTAGATAATTGTTATTATAACTATGTTGAAAGACATTGGGGTGTGGCCAAGCGGTAAGGCAGCGGTTTTTGGTATCGCCATTCCTAGGTTCGAATCCTAGCACCCCAGTTAACCTATAGAGTCAAGGTTTTTGAGTATTGCATTTTTGAAGTGATGGTAAGACAAAAGCTAAATCTTGCATTACCCAATTCTATATATTTATTTTCATCATTTTTGATTAGGGACTTGTAATCGCAGCTACCATTATCATCCTCAGTTTCTGGTAATGTAAAATATGAAAATTTTTCTAGCTGATTTAAACTAAACTCAGCTTTTTTGTGGTTATTTATTTAAAGTTTTTGTATTTTCTCAAAAGCGATGATTGATATTTAGCACATTTGAAATATACTTATATTGCGTATAAGCACTTGAAGTTTTTATAAATTATTTCGTGCTGCTTATTTTAGTCTTATAAAATTGCTTTAAAGTTCAGAGTAATACATATATTAAATTTGTGGTCGCTCATTCCCTAGCTATTTAAGCCAGGGCTTGTCAATGACCGCCTTCCGCAGTCAGAATTTAACTCTGACTCCCACATTTACCTAGATATCAAATCATGAAATCATCCCTCACTGCTACGCTTCTATCACTAACAACTATTGGTATTAGTGCGATTGCACCTCTACAACCTGCCCGCGCTACAGAATTCGATGAATTTGCTGTAGAACAAAACAAATTTGTTGCTGTTGCTGTTCCCTATAACTATAGAAAATATAAATTAGCAATTATCGAGCAAGTTCCTGGAAAACAAGCTTGTTGGAGCGAATCTGGAAGCAACCCTACTACTGTAGACTTACTATTACTTAAGTTTGACCACACTAATGACTGTCTTAAAGCCGTTGATACTAACGGTTACTCCTTGCGAGTTAATGGCAAAGACGACAAGGTAGCTTATCTCCTAAATTTAGTAGAAAACAACGGACAGTTACAGTTGATTGCCGACCATAAAGATCCTGGTCAATCCGACTTTGTTGTAGGACGAACTAATGGTTTGGTAGAAGCGCCAATGAAAATCGAACTAGATCCTAATTGGCAGTTTACCAAGCGTCTTTACCAAGGCAGTGCAATTCAACACATTTACATGAGTAACAACCCCAATCCTCAAGTCTTAGAAAACGTTGCCACCTTGCCCACTACAAATCTTCCTGGTCAAACCTCCGGTACTACCGCACCAACACCAGCAGCCCAGCCATTACCCCAGCAACAGCCAGTAGCAACCCAAGCACCAACGCCAGCTACTACAGTAGAAGGGTTGATTTCCAACATTTTGACTCCTTTAAGTCAAGCTGTGTACAACACCTATAACAGTTTATTTACTACTCCTAGTGGCAGTCAATCTACACCCAACAACAAGTAACTGAACCACGAATTAAAAATGTGAATTGAGAGCAAGAGTGTTGTTCTCAATTTTTTTATAAGTGGGTAATATCAACTAACAATTAACCCTGATACTACTACTATTTTGGAGTATCCAGCCTCCGAAAATCTTAGTTATTCCAATTTTTGCTTTTGTGTATATTTGAATCATCTATCAAAAATAGAAATGTCAGAACCAAACTTAGAATCAAACTCAATTAATCATATTTCTAATACTACAGAAGAAAAATTAGAAAATACTCTCAAAAATATTTATTGTGTTAGTGGTTTGGGGGCAGACGAAAGAGTCTTTCAGAAGCTAAAGCTAGAAGGTTATCGCCCCATACACATTCGCTGGTTAGAGCCAGAAGTAAATGAAAATATCGCCGATTATGCTAAACGATTAACTACCCAGATAAATTTAGATTCTCCTATAGTAATTGGTTTGTCTTTCGGTGGCATAGTAGCAATAGAAATAGCCAAACAAATTAATACAGAAAAAGTCATTTTAATTTCTAGTACTAAAAATCAGCAAGAAATACCTTTTTATTTTAAGATATTTCGCTGGCTACCTATTCATCGTTTGATCCCAGCCAAAATTATGTTGTGGTTTAGTCAATTATTAGCAGCCTGGTTTTTTAGTTTGGAAACTTTAGCCGAACGCCAACTTTTTAGAGCAATCTTATTCGATACTAATGCCAAGTTTATGAAGTGGGCAATTCATCAGGTAGTTACTTGGAAAAATGAATTAATACCAGACAATATCTATCATATTCATGGAGAAAGCGATCGCGTTTTTCCTTTTAGGTTTGTTGGTGAAGATTTTAAGATTGAGAAAGGCGGACATTTTATGATTATGAACCAAGCAGAAAATATTTCTCAGTTGATTCAAAAAATTGTTGATGTGTGATATTCAAAAGTTAATTAGTGATTCGTTTAAAGAGCAATCTAAATAAAACAGGCGATGGGAAACAATAGATATTCTAAAAAGAAAAGTTTCCAGATAAACTGATAAAAATCAGCGATCGCACTTTTTTCTTCTAAATTGACATTGCGGCTACGCCACCAAAGCAAACTCAATAAAACAATGTGACTGGTAATAAAGAAACTAACATTGAGAGAAGTTAGCCAAAACAAACCCGCGCCAATCATGCCAAAATAACAGATAGTAATTACTCCACGAGAAAGATTAAAAACAGCAGGTTTGCCAATTACTAAAGTAAAGGTGTTGATATTATATTGTCTATCTCCTTCTAGATCGGGAACATCTTTAAATATAGCGATCGCAATTGTAAATAGTAGTATAAATAGAGTAAGTGTCCACACATAGGGATTTAAAGCTTCTCTACCGTTTAATTGAGTGCCGTAGTGCAAAAACAAGCCAATATTAACAACTACCCCCCTGACAGTAAGGATACAAAAAGCTGCTAAAAAAGGAAATTGCTTCAAGCGTATTGGAGGAAGAGAATAAGCTGTGCCAATGATCAAACTAATTGCCACCGTCGCCAACAACCAGATCCCCGATAAACTAGCAGTGACCAAAGCTAAAATACCTGTAACAATTACAATCAACTGTCCCTGTTGGGTAGTAAATTCTCCTGATGCTAAGGGAAGATCGGGTTTGTTGATGCGATCGATCTCCACATCGCAAAGTTGATTCAAACCGACAATATAAATATTGCCACAGATACAGGCTAACCAAACAGCCAACATTTGTTCCAAGCTGCTTGCTGTAATTGGATTATTTGTAGTTGCCAAAGCAATAAAGTAGAGTGCCAATACACTAAGGCTAGTACCAATAATGGTATGAGGACGAGAAAATTTCCACAGGCTTTTGATTAAAGTCATTACATTTATTCTACGAGGAAGGTTTCAGGCTCAATCGCCCATTACTACTTAATGTAAGACTATCCACATTTACAGATTCTCTAGGAAACACTACTCTTAAAAAATGTTGATAAATCTTATCGTCCTCTGTAATTTAAAACGGTTAGCACTCAACCATCAACAAAAACCCAGCAAAAAGTCGCGAACACTTTTTAGAGATAGTCCGCGACTTTTAATAAAATATTAAATTGATTAGCTCAAATTAAAGCTTGTGATCGAACTTATACTTTAGCTGTTTTGGCTGTAGCAGCCATTAGCTTGTCATAAGTTTCGCGCATTTTCAGACCTACTAGTACCTGAAATAAACCAGTTCCGTTATTAGAACCAGGATAATCTTTGTGCTTCAACACAAGCTCAGTCATTTCACCGTAGTGATTTGTACCAGTGTTGCTTAAGTGACTTTCAAGATAAATCATCTGTTCGAGATTACCAAATTCGCCGTCTACTTCTAGAATCGATACTTCATTGTTGTAGTAGCTATCTGGACCATAGTACATTTTGATACCGGGGACGGGACATTCAAGTTTGCGCCCGCAAGGTCGCCAATGAATTGTCGAACCTTCATCAAACAGATAGACAGTGTTGAAGTTTTCTACTCCTTCTTTCTGAATTAGACGAACTCTTAAAAGATCGCTGTCTTCACCTACAGGTAGATTTGTTGGCAATACCTGGATTACTACGTCAGCAAATTCTCTTTGTACCTCAATATAGGCTTTAAAATCAGGTTCGCGAGCCTTGATAGAAGCAAGAATATCTTCGTAAGTATGACCGCGTTCTGCCATATCACGTTGGATTTTCCACTGAATCTTAACTTCGTCGCTAATATCCAAATAAACGCCAAAATCTACTAATTCACGGACTCTCTCATCATAAAGAGGATGCAATCCTTCAATGACGATGACTTTATTTGGCTTGATTTTTTCAGGAGGATCTAGTTCACCAGTTTCATGATTATAAATAGGTTTATCGATCGCATTACCTTCTTTCAGTGACTTAATTTGTTCGTACATCAAGTCAAAGTTATTGGCTTCGGGATTTAAAGCGGTAACACCTGCTGCTTTTCTACCCTGGCGATCAAGACTATGATAGTCATCAAGACAAATTACAGTCATAAACTCTTCGCCAAACAAATCAGTCAAACGGCGAAGAAATGTTGATTTACCACAACCAGAGTCTCCTGCGACTCCAATAAGTACCACTCGGTCTAAATCGGCGGTCATAAAATTCCTCTTCTACAAAACTAAATATTTAACCCATATTATTAAGCAAGCTTAGGAATTCAGTTTTGAAAGACCTAATGCTTGTTGCTCCCTTGAGAAAATTCAAATTTGAAAAATCAAAATTTAATCTCCCATTTTGTTCCAGACGCAATTAAACACATTCTGGAGAAAATCCACCAAGATCGATCTTCGGAGAAACTCTAGAAAATTGCTTGGGGCAAGTTTGCTTCTTAGCTAGTTAATCGAGTATTAAATGCTAACTACTAACAAATCGAAAGCACCTTGTCCGTTGGACGGCAAGCTACTATTCACATTGCAAAAATCTTACCAGAACCTAACCATCACTACAAGGGAGAACAAGTCATCCGTTCTTTGGCCCCAAAAGCCAAGGCTTGCAGATGACCGCCTTGCGCAGTCAAAAATAATGACTGTCAACAAGCAATCTAGCAGTTGGTTTGAATCATCTCGTGGAAAATAGTTTTAAAAAATCATAAAAATGAATTAAAAATTACAGATTAGGATTTCCCTCAAATGTAACCTAACTGGTAAGACTAGGTTGATGGTGGCAAATTATACCCAGAAATTTTCTGCTTCATGAATCAAGAATAGACTCTCAATGATAGTCTATTAATACAATGCAAACACTATAAACAACTGTTTTTATTTTCTGATTCAGCACCATGATGAATCTAAAGATAGATCCAGTTTATGTAAAGTATTTAATAGTCTAATTTAAAATTGGGGGTACAAATCCGCGCAATGTATAACTCTAGTGCAGCATTTTCTGGTAGCAACACAGAATACAAAAATCGCTTATTCGTCTACGAGGTAGAAGGATTATCTCAAAATAGCGTTGAGCCAAAAGTGCCTCTTCGTAGAAGCGGTACTGTGTTTATAACTGTTCCCTACAGTCGCATGAACCAAGAGATGCGTCGTATCAACAGTTTAGGTGGCAAAGTAATCAACATCAAGCCGATTGGCACCGATGTTCCCGAACAAACCAGTCAACCTGCACCCCAGCAGCAAGCTGCATCCAATAATAAAAAATCTATGACTCAAGCAAAACCTAAAAAAGACAAGAAAAAAGTACCCGTATTAATTTATAAGCCTAAAAAACCCTACATTGGCAAATGTACTGAAATTTACGATCTAGTAGAGGAAGGTGGAATTGGTACTTGTCGTCACATGACATTCGATCTTTCAGACGGAGATTTATACTACGTTGAAGGTCAAAGTATTGGTATTATCCCTCCTGGCAAAGATGAAAAAGGCAAACCTCATAAATTAAGATTATATTCGATCGCTTCTACCCGTCATGGAGATAATCTAGAAGATAAAACTGTTTCTTTGTGCGTTCGTAAGTTAGAATACGAAGATCCTGAAACAGGAGAACATGTTGAAGGTGTTTGCTCTAGCTTTCTCTGTAATTTGAATCCTGGAGACGATGTAGCAATTATGGGCCCAGTAGGTAAAGAAATGCTGTTGCCTGATGATGAAGATGCTAACGTCATTATGATTGCTACAGGAACAGGTATTGCTCCTTTCCGCGCTTATCTGTGGCGTATGTTCCTAGAAGGAGATAAAAATCCTGACTACAACTATAAAGGAAAATCTTGGTTGTTCTTCGGTATTCCTAAAACCGAGAATATTCTTTACAAAGAGCAGCTAGAAGAGATGGCAAGCAAGCACGATAACTTCCGTATGGACTACGCAATCAGTCGCGAACAGAAAAATTCCGAAGGCGGAAGAATGTATATTCAACACCGAATTGCCGAACACGCTGATGAATTATGGGAAATGATGCAAAATCCTAAAACTCATACCTATATCTGTGGTCTCAAAGGTATGGAAGGTGGGATCGACGAAGCCTTAAGTGCTGCTGCTGCCAAACATGATGTTAACTGGGATGAATATCGCAAAGCAATGAAAAAAGAGGATCGCTGGCATGTTGAAACTTACTAAGTTTTTAGTGCTTAGTTATTAATTTCTAGTTTTAGATCGCGACTACTGTTAATTTGGTAGTCGCTTTTTTATTTTGGAGAAAACCTAGCATTATAAAGCCTTGTGACCTTTCAAAAGCTGATAGCTATTTTGATAGTAAAGCTATCTTCACCCAAACCGAACCAAATTAATTTGGCATTAAAAATGAGAATTACGTTAAATTTAGTTAAGCTAGAGGTAATATAAAGAAAAGAAACTTGACATACAAGGTTGCACTACACATTGAAGTATTAATGTATATTGCAGCAACAAATTGGTTTAATGTTCGCCAAAGGTTAGTCACAAAAACAAGTGGGAAGGCAAAAGGCGGGTCAAGACCTAAAAGAACCAAGAAGTAATCTTAAAAATATTCAATTTAGAGCAACATTTATCTTATGAAGAATTTTTCGTGGAGAATCGTATTATTGTGGACATTACCCTTGTTGGTAGTAGGTTTCTTTCTATGGCAAGGAACATTTTCTACTCCAGCAACTAATACTAGTATGAGCAGTGGTAACGCAGCTAGTACTCGTATGACCTATGGTCGCTTTTTGGACTACCTAAACTCAGGACGAGTTAGTTCGGTAGAACTATACGAAAATGGCAGAACGGCGATTGTTCAAGCGATCGATCCAGAATTGGATAACCGCTTACAAAAACTCAGAGTTGACCTTCCTGCAAACTCTCCCGAACTTATTACTAAGTTGAGAGAGGCAGATGTTGATTTTGACTATCATCCTCCTAGTAGTGATGGTGCAGTTTGGGGACTTTTGGGGAATTTAATTTTTCCCGTTATCTTAATTGGTGCATTGTTTTTCTTGTTCCGTCGTTCCAACAATATGCCTGGTGGTCCTGGACAAGCAATGAACTTTGGTAAATCTAAAGCCAAGTTCCAAATGGAAGCTAAAACTGGCATCATGTTTGATGATGTAGCTGGTATTGATGAAGCTAAAGAAGAATTGCAAGAAGTTGTTACATTTTTGAAGCAGCCAGAAAGATTTACCGCTGTCGGGGCAAAAATTCCTAAAGGTGTGTTGCTAGTAGGGCCTCCTGGAACAGGCAAAACTCTTTTGGCAAAAGCGATCGCAGGTGAAGCTGCCGTACCTTTCTTCAGCATCTCTGGTTCTGAGTTCGTAGAAATGTTTGTCGGTGTTGGTGCTTCTCGTGTCCGCGATCTATTTAAGAAAGCCAAAGAAAATGCTCCTTGTTTAATCTTTATCGATGAGATTGACGCAGTAGGTCGTCAGCGTGGTGCTGGTATCGGTGGTGGTAACGATGAGAGGGAACAAACCCTGAACCAACTGCTAACGGAAATGGATGGTTTTGAAGGCAACACTGGTATTATTATCATCGCTGCAACTAACCGTGCTGATGTTTTAGACTCGGCGCTAATGCGTCCTGGTCGTTTTGACCGTCAGGTAATGGTAGACAACCCCGATATCAAAGGTCGTCTAGAAATTCTCGAAGTCCACTCCCGTAACAAAAAAATTGCTCCTGAAGTATCCTTAGATGCGATCGCTCGTCGTACTCCTGGCTTCTCTGGTGCGGATCTTGCTAACCTACTCAACGAAGCAGCTATTTTGACTGCCAGAAGACGTAAAGACGCGATTACTATCTTAGAAATTGATGATGCGGTAGACCGCGTTGTTGCCGGTATGGAAGGTACTCCTCTAACCGACGGTAAGAGCAAGCGATTGATTGCTTATCATGAAATAGGTCATGCGATCGTCGGTACATTAGTCAAAGACCACGATCCCGTACAAAAGGTAACTCTAATTCCTCGCGGACAAGCTCAAGGTTTAACTTGGTTTACTCCTAATGAAGATCAAGGTTTAATCAGTCGTTCTCAGCTAATGGCTCGTATTGCTGGTGCTATGGGCGGTCGTGCAGCCGAAGAAGAAATCTTTGGTAATGACGAAGTGACTACTGGTGCGGGTGGTGACTTGCAACAGGTGTCAGAAATGGCAAGGCAGATGGTTACTATCTATGGGATGAGTGACCTCGGCCCGATTGCTTTGGGTGGACAACAAGGTGGTGAAGTCTTCTTGGGTGCTGGTTTAACTTCTCGTGCGGAATACTCTGAAGAAGTAGCATCTCGCATTGACGATCAGGTACGTCAAATTGCCGAACACGGTCATCAACTAGCCCGTAAGATTGTTCGCGAAAACCGCGAAGTAATCGATCGCCTAGTCGACCTGTTAATTGAAAAAGAAACTATTGACGGTGAAGAACTGAAGCAAATTGTTTCTGAGTACACTGAAGTACCCGACAAAGAAAGATTTGTACCTCAAATATAAATCAAGCTCTAAGCTTAGATTGAGTAACTTTTTAGGATAGTCTCGGCTATCCTTTTTTTATGTTTATACGAGAGCTAATTTGTAAAAATGAGCAAAAACCTAACCAAGAGCCTAATTTTATGCTGTAGTGTAATATTTTCTTGTCTGCTTTGGATTGCCCCTGTCAATGCAGGAGTGCTAAGCAACGAAAAGATAACCGTGTCGGTAGGTAACGAACAATCTTGGACTGGTAGAAATGGTACGGGCAATCTTAGTTATTACGGATGCGATCGCAACTGTAAGTGTATTTATCTGACAGGTGGCAAAATTACTTGTCGCAATGGAGTATGCAAAACTATTTGGCAAAATAAAAACTCCACATATATTTTGTCTTCGCCTATTACTCAAGTCAATTCCTACGGTCAAACCCCTTCTACTTTAACCATTTCTTCTGACTCTACAGTCGTAATAACAGCCCAGTTGTATCCCAAGCCTTTCGACAATCTCAACTCATCTCCTGCTAGATAATAATTCAATAGGCGTTGAATCATCAAAATAGACAAATTCATGGAAATTAAAATCATTAAACTTAGTTCCGCAGCGACGATTCCTCACTACGCTCATCCAGGGGATGCAGGACTCGATATTTTTGCTATTGAAGCAACTACTATTCCAGCAGGAGAAACCAGATTGATTAAAACAGGAATTGCGATCGCGCTTCCTGATCATATCGAAGCCCAGATTCGTCCTCGTAGTGGTTTGGCACTGAAACATTCAATTACAGTCTTAAACTCCCCTGGTACAATTGATTCTGGCTATAGAGGCGAGATTGGAGTTATTTTAATCAACCACGGAAAAAAAGCATTTCAAGTGACCTCCAAAATGAAGATTGCTCAAATGGTTATTGCTCCAGTTATTGTCTCTAAAGTAACAGTAGCTACAGAACTAGATTGTACTTTCAGAGGAAATCGAGGTTTTGGTTCATCTGGTATAAACTAATAATAACTACTTTGTATATTTATAATTATTATCTGCTTTTATACTAATTAACATCTTAAGACAGCTATTTTTAATGTAAAACAGATAACAAACACATTGATTAAATTTTTAATTAATAATATAATAATAATTATTTCATTTTATATTCTGCAATTAAATCAGGATTTAGTATTATTTTATAATTATTAAACAAATATTAAGATAATTTGGAACTATCTAACTAAAGATTTATAACTGAGGAAAGATGTACTTGCAAAAGCGCATTCTTATAATGGATTTACCTGAATAAACCATATAGTTTGATCATAAAAATACGACCTAAGTTATGTTATCCAAAAGTAGAGGAAAAGTAGCTCTAATCTCTGTTCATGGAGACCCTGCTATAGATATCGGTAAAGAAGAAGCAGGTGGTCAGAACGTATACGTTAGAGAGTTAGGAGAAGCATTAGCTCGCCAAGGCTGGCAAGTAGATATGTTTACTCGCAAAAGCGATGTAAATCAGTCGGAGATTGTAGAACACAGCGCGAATTGCCGTACAATTCGTTTGGTAGCAGGGCCACAAAAGTTTGTTGCCAGACAAAAAATATTTAATTATTTACCAGAATTTCTCCAAGCATTTTTAGATTTTCAGCACCAACAAAAAACTATCTATCCTCTAATTCACACAAATTACTGGCTTTCTGCCTGGGTAGGTATGGAAATTAAGAAGCTGCAAATCGTCAAGCATTTGCACACATACCATTCGTTAGGTGCTGTCAAGTATCGTTCCGTCAATACAGTTCCCCTAATTGCAAAAACTCGTCTTCGCGTTGAGAAGCGATGTTTAGAAACTGCAGATACAGTAGTTGCTACCTCTCCTCAAGAGCAAGAACATATGCGATCGCTTGTCTCCAAAAAAGGAAACATTGCAGTCATACCCTGCGGTACTAATATTGATTGTTTTGGTAGCGTAGACCGCGAAGCGGGTAGAGCAGAAGTTGGTATTCAGCCCGAAGATAAATTAGTCATGTACGCGGGTCGCTTTGACCATCGCAAAGGAATTGAAACCTTAGTCAGAGCTGTTGCCAGACAAGAAGTAAAACGCCACGCAAACCTTAAACTAATGATTGTCGGTGGTTATACTCCTCAAGCTAAAGACGGTTTGGAACAAGAGCGCATTGCGAAGATCGTCAATGACCTTGGCATTCAAGACCTAACTACATTTACTAACAGAGTCGAACACCAAGAATTAGCCGCGTATTATGCTGCTGCGGATGTATGTGTCGTTCCCAGTCACTACGAGCCTTTTGGCTTAGTTGCGATCGAAGCTATGGCTTCTCGAACTCCTGTCGTCGCTTCGGAAGTAGGCGGTTTGAAATTCTCTGTTAAAGATCAAGTTACTGGATTGCTGGTTCCCCCACAAAATGAAGCTGCCTTTGCTCAAGCTATTGACTCTATCTTATCTGATGCAGAATGGGCGAGACAAATGGGAGAAAATGCTAGAGATAGAGTTGAATCTAGATTTAGCTGGGATGGTGTTGCCAAACAGTTAGACAAGCAATACACATCTGACCTTAGCAAAATGTATGAGGAGTTGGGTTTACTATTACCCGCAGTCTAAAAAACGCTAGATTTTTGTTAGCTATTTAATTAAATTTTACTAGTTATTTAACAGGGAGACATAATGTATATTATGTCTCCCTGTTTTTCATTCATTTTGATGACGAGCTACTAAGAAGCTCGTTAATTAATTCGGGATCGAGTTTTTCTATGTTACTCAAGACAATTTCTGCGCCAGCCTGCATTAGTTTTTGAGCGTAGTCAGCCTGTCTAACTGAACTAGACTGAACGTGAGGAGGCAAAATACCAACACCAACCCAGTTTCGTTCTGGTTTCTGTGATTCTGCCTTGGCTACGGTATACATATCAGCAACCGTATCTCCTAAATAAAATACAGGAATGTTGCTAAGAGTAGATTCTATCTCGGAGATAACAGCATACATCCCTGTGGGATCTGGTTTACTGGGCGCATCTTCCATTGCGATCAGTATCGGATTGTCTAATTTAAGTCGATGCTTAATAGTAAATTCTGCCGAACCTTTAGTTGCACCGCTAAAAAAGCCATAGCCTAAATCATTAGCTTGTAACTGCTCAAAATAACTAGGAGATACCAGCAAAGGTTCATTGGCAATATAGCCATCAAAAAGTTCAGGATGTTTGCCACGATAACGTTCCTGAAAAAACTCTACAATGCGATCGTAATCTAACCTAACTTCTTCGCGAGTCTTATCCTGCGCTTCAAAATAACGATAGACTAATTCTTGAGAGGCTTCCCAATCATTATTCCAAATTCCCTCCGATTTTAGATTATCTAAATCTTCCATCTTTGGTCGCCAACCGCCCTCTGTAAAGCGTTCTACAGTATCGGCGATCGCTTTTCGATAAGAATTACCCACATCCCGAATTACCCCATCAATATCAAAAATAATAATTGCTTTCATATTTATTGCGCCTGATCGAATTAGCCTTTTTTTAAAGCTATCAGTTATCAGCGTAAGGGAATTAACTTCTGGCAAAGATATACAAAAATTAAGCCTAAAATTGCGATTGTTGAAGAAGTAACAAATTTTAAATTGCGATCGCGGTTATGGTAATTTTTTCATCGACTAACATTGTAAATACATTTTTTACTCAAACTCATGCAGAATCAAAGGTATTTTAGAACGTGAATCAAATAAAACCGCTGACCTTAATTGAGTTCTTCGATTTAAAGAAGACTGAGGAGGGTCACAAATAATAAACGGGTAACTGAAGACATTTATTCTATCAACCTTCGTTTAGATTCGATAGAAGACGATATTCATACCTTTTGGCACAGGCAAAGCTGAACAGGCTGAACCGAGGTCTGTAAGAAAGTAGAAGAGGTGGTATGATCGCCTCTTTATGTTTACTTTTGAGCAAGTTTTGACTTTTGGCATTTACGGGCGTGACTATGAAAGCCTTACCCGTATAGAAGCCGAAGGCATGCGGATGAAAGGACTTGAACCTTCACGTCCGAAAACGCTAGAACCTAAATCTAGTGCGTCTACCAATTCCGCCACATCCGCAAATTTTACAACGATATTCATTATAACAGACATCTTAGTAAAGACAAAAGATTTATCAGAAATTACACGCTCTTCTCTGGCGATCGCGTTCTGGCTCTTGCCAAGCATAGCTAAAATGACTCATAGAATTAATCTGGGGAGTAGTTTTACGCAAGGCTTCAATCTGAGTTTCTAAAGGAGGATGCTGGCGATATACTTTACCCCATGCTCCAGCCAAAGCTGGAATTACGGTAGTTTTTTGATTGGCACTTTTGATGACTGTTTCTACCTGGTCGGTAATACAGTTGGTTTTTTCTCCACAAACTTTATAAGCCATTGGATGCCATTCGAGATCTGCAGGAAACTTATCCCAAGCCTGAAGACGAGAATCAAAAGCAGTAGTCCCCACCAAACGGTTAGCATCGGGAAAAAATACTGCCCCTGCAGGAAGATTGCGTTCTTGGGCGGGTTTAGCAGCAAAGGATAAAAAATCAATAATACCTTGAGCAGCATGAGCCACGGAGAAAAACCAGAGATCTCGCTGGAGATTATTACGACGAGATTCAATCGCTGCTTTATCATTTGATAAATTACGCCTACCCTGCCATTTAGCATAAGTTTCTTCAGGAAACTGGAGATCGATCGCCTTGATATCCGAAACAGTTATGTTTCCTGTATCGACATACTTTTTGATTACCGCTTGCCCTTTTTGATTACTTGCCCGATTGTATAGGGCGTTTAAGGATGACTCGCTATAGATCCAAAGATCGCGGACATTATGAACATAAGATTGACCGCCAACGCCACGAGGATAGCGTATATAGTCAAATAAAATGCCATCTGGCTGACGCTTTAGTACTTCCTGTACCAAATTATAATAGTCGGTTTGTGCCTGACGAGAATAGGGATCGACAAAAGCTTGGGAGCGATCGTGAACAAAAGTCAAAGTATCTTGTCCCGTACCATTTCGAGCTAAAGCATCTGCGCGATCGCTACGTTGAGCATAGGTATAGCCAAAATTCATGGTGAACAGCCAAGCATAAACCTTTAAACCCCGTTGGTGCGCCCGATCAATCGTCTGCTGTAGTAAATCCACATCTTGTTTTTCAGGAGAGTGGACTACCGATGTCCAGGGTGTGGGATTAGCTCCTGATGGCAACAAAACTTGACTATCATAAAAAACCTCTAGGTGAATTTTGTTGTAGCCGAGATTAACAATGCGATCGAGGACGTAATCGAGGGATCCAGGACTGGCATCGCAAGGATATAAGCGCAACCAAACTGCTTGATCTTGTGGCCAAGTTTGACTGCGACACAACTGCAGCATTTCGCTATGCTTCTGGATGATCGCATCATAAGCAATCTTCATGCTCGAATCGTCGAGGGATCTTCTCAGCAGTTTTTCTTTAGCTTCTGTTTCTGCTGGTGCAAATTGACAATATGGCCCTCCCGCAGCTTTAACCATACTAATTCCTAAAGGATTGAGTAAACTCGTCAATGCTAAGAAAGCGGTGGCTAAAAGTTTGGTAGATAAAAATTGTGCCATGTTGATTTATGTCGCGGGGCAAGTTTTAATTAAATCGGTCGAAATATTAGAAATATTAAATCGAGAAAATAATTGCAGATTACGACTCAACATTGTAACAAAATTAAATAATCAATTAATTTACCTACTGATACGGTATGGATTTGTTTATTCCTGGTCGTCTTTGTCTATTTGGCGAACATAGTGATTGGGCTGCTCAATATCGCGCCTTCAATTCAGCGATCGCTCCTGGCTACGCAATTGTAGTCGGTACTAATCAAGGAATTTCTGCCAAGGTGCAGCCTGATGATCGCCTCCTCTTTAAGACGATCAATGCTCCTCAAAGTTTAGACTTGGCGATGGATGAAATTTTACTCTTAAAAACGGCACAACATAATAATTTTTATAGTTATGTAGCGGGGGTTGCTTATGAAGCCTTAAGGCGTTATCGAGTTGGCGGTTTAGCGATCGATAACTATGCCATGAGTTTGCCCCTAAAAAAAGGCTTATCTTCTAGTGCAGCTATCTGTGTTTTGGTGGCTAGAGCTTTTAACCAACTTTACAATCTTGGGTTAACCACCGAAGCGGAAATGGATTTGGCTTACTGCGGAGAAAGAAACACTTCGAGTCAGTGTGGCAGACTAGACCAAGCTTGCGCCTATGGAAGCAGACCGATTCTCATGACCTTTGAAGGAGATCGCCTTCAAATCGAGCCTTTAGCAGTGGGGGCAGATCTTTATTTAATGATTGTCGATTTGGCTGGGGCAAAAGACACCCAAACTATTTTGACTCAATTAAATCAGTGTTATCCTACCGCTAAAAATAAAATTCAGGCTGACGTACAAAAATACTTGAGTGAAATAAACCAGAGTATTATAAAACAAGCAATCGAGGCAATCGAACAGGGCGATGGAGCAGCAATTGGCAAATTAATGAATTTGGCTCAAACGAACTTTGATCGCTATCTAACTTCTGCCTGTCCATCCCAGCTAGAAGCACCAATTTTGCATCAACTACTTAATTATTCATCTCTAAAGCCTTATATTTATGGTGGCAAAGGGGTAGGCTCACAAGGAGACGGCACTGCTCAGTTTATCTGTCGCGATCGCTCTAGTCGAGAATTGGTAATCAGCATTATTCAAACAAACTTTCCACGAATGCAGTGTTATGAGCTAGACATTTCTCAGGCAGCCAATAAGAGAGAATAAATATTAATTGATAAATATTAAATGTTAAATGTTAAATGTAAATTGTATAGCGACTGCCAAAATTGAGAGTGAGTTAGCAAGCCCCATTATGCAGTTGAATCATTATGCAGAAGGCTTGTTGTTAGAAGTAGTTGCCTTATTAAAAATAGTTATTGAAAGTATCGCTTTAATAATTTTAGCTTTAGCCATCATTAAAGCGGTACGGGGGCTTGTTTTTCGCAACCGTAGTCTAGATCGAGAAGCCAAATTAAGCCAGGTGAGATTAGATCTAGGTATCGCTTTAGCCTTGTCTTTAGAATTTCTGCTAGCAGCAGATATCGTTGCTACCGCAGTTTCCCCCAGTTGGGATGCTTTGGGCAAGTTGGCAGCAATTTCTGCAATACGCACTTTTCTTAATTTCTTTCTCGAAAAAGAAGTCAAGGAATTGGCTAGAAAAAGATTAGCTAAGATTCAAAGATCCCAATCAGCATAAGACGTAACCAAACACTTTAGAAGAGCAGATTCTATCAGAGATCTTGGTTGAGAAATATCTGCAAAAAAAAAATTAGGAAATATAATTGTGGAGTATTAATTTCTCGATCAGGTTAAATGAAAAATAGCTACCTAAAGTCAATTACAGGATGTCTCTTAGGTACATCAGTAGGTGATGCTCTAGGATTGCCCTATAAGAAACTATCGAGAAATAGAATTTATCAAGCCCATACTCCAATCAAGGGTCATGCTTTCATTTTTAACAAGGGCATGATTTCTGATGATACCGAACATCTTTGCCTAACAGCCCAAGCTCTCATTGTTTCTGCAGGAGATCCTCAAAAATTTTCCCAAAAATTAGCCTGGGGTTTGCGCTGGTGGGTTTTAGGATTGCCTGTGGGAATTAGTTTGGCTACTCTAAAAGCCTGTATGAGATTACTCATAGGTTTTTCTGCCCAAGATAGTGGTGTCAACTCAGCTGGCAATGGTGCAGCGATGCGGAGTACGATTATTGGGGTGTGTTATGGAGACAATCCCTCAACCATGTTAGCTTTGGTTAAGGCTTCGACAATTATCACCCATCGTAACCCGAAAGCAGAACTTGGTGCGATCGCAGTAGCAGTAGCTGCTTATCTAGCATCTATTCAATCTACTGTTACACCCCAAGATTATTACCAAACCCTCAAAAAGTTTTTAAGCGATTCTGCCGCAAAATTACCCCAGATTGAAACTACTGCTTTTTTAACTGCGATCGATTGCGCCTGTACTAGTGCCGCAAAAAATGAGTCTGGAGTTAATTTTGCTAATCAGCTAGGTAATTATCAAGGCGTTAGCGGTTATATTTACGATACTGTGTGCATCACAATTCAAGTTTGGCTGAGAAACCAAAATAGTTACTCTCAAAGTATTAAGGAAATAATTTACCTGGGAGGAGATACCGACACCACCGCAGCTATTCTAGGGGGAATTGTGGGGGCATCAGTAGGAGTTTCGGGTATTCCTCAAAAATGGTTAAAAGATATCATTGAATTTCCTCACAGTACCAACTGGATAGCATCTTTAGCAGAACGATTAGCCGAATCTTACAATGCAGGTTCATCTCGTCCGCCATTACCCTTCGCTTTTTATTTCATACCTCTGCGTAATTTTATTTTTGGGATCGCTTTTTTATTTCATGCCTTTTATCGTCTTTTACCACCTTATTAACTCCGAAGAGAGAATTTAAAGTCTTGATCTTAAATATACTGCGTGATTTTCTGCCATACTTGCTCTAGCAAATCAGGACTAGTATTATCAAACCAATTGATTTGTTGATTCTTGTTAAACCAAGTCCGTTGTCGTTTGGCGAACTGACGGGTGTGGGTAATAGTTTGAGCGATCGCCTGTTCTAAAGTTAATTCTTCAGCTAAATACTGTTTGATTTCCCCATAGCCCAAAGTATTTAGCAATGGTAAATCTCGACCATATTTGTGGCATAAATAATCTACTTCTTTAACCAATCCCAACTCAATCATTTGATTAGTCCGAGTAGCAATGCGATCGTCTAATGCAGAAACATCACAATGCAGACCAATTTGTAAAATGGGGTAAGGTGGGGGTTTTTCTCCCTGTTGTACCGAGATTGGTATCCCCGTGACATAAAATACCTCCAAAGCTCTCAAGGTTCTAAACTGGTCGTTAGGATGAATCTTTTGGGCTGCTATGGGGTCAACTTGAGATAACCAGCTATGAGCCTGAACTTGTCCGATGGCGGATAGTTGCGATCGCAATTCTGGTTGAGGAGAGACTCTAGGAATTTTTAACCCCTTGGTAATAGCATCTAAATACAATCCAGTACCCCCTACCAATAAAGGTATCTGGCGATCTAAAAGGCGATCAATCATTACTTGAGTTTGTTGTTGATACTCTGCCAGGGTTAGTGTTGCCGTCGGTTCGCAAATATCAATTTGATAATGAGGGACTAACTTTTGTTCTGCTTGAGACGGTTTTGCCGTACCAATATCAAATTCGCGGTATATTTGTCGAGAATCGGCACTAATAATTACTGAATCTAAACGTTGGGCTATTTCTAGAGCCAAACTAGATTTACCGCTAGCCGTCGCACCACAAATTACAATCAACATATATAACAGATTTTCTCTTGCCTAGTCTCAACAGATACCTTAATGTCTAACATCCCTTAATAATTCTTTTTTGCATGAGCCTGGGCTAGCTGCTGATAACTGCGAGCGTGTTCGATTAATTCTGCTGCTTGCTCGTCGCTGACATCTTTAATTTTGCGGGCTGGTATTCCGACTACAAGCGATCGCGCCTGAACATCTTTGGTCACTACACTTCCTGCGCCAATAATGCTTTTAGTACCTACCCTAACGCCGTCTAGCACGATCGCACCAATGCCAATTAAACAGCCTGTTTCTATATAAGCAGAATGAATTACCGCCCGATGACCTACTGTAACATAATCCTCTAAAACAGTTGGTTTGCCAGGATCGCCGTGTAAAACTGCTCCATCTTGCACGTTAGTACATTCTCCAATAATTATCTCTTCCACATCTCCCCTAACCACTGCGGTATACCAAACACTAGAACCTTTTCCCAAAGAGACATTACCCATTACTGTGGCATTATCTGCCACAAAAGTTGCCAAAGAAAAATCGGGAATTGAGCAGGAGAGATTTTGAAATTGAATCATAATTAAGAATCAACCAACTGTTTGAGGATGTTGAGTACAATCGTCTTAATCATCCTAAGCCGTGTTATAAGGTAGGAGAATTAAATAGTTTATATATGAATTTAGCTTTACAATACCCTGTTTTTGGCCCTGAAATTATCTGTCCTCACTGCCGACAGTCTATTCCTGCCTTGACCCTGACAGACACCTACCTGTGTAACCGCCACGGTGCATTTGAAGCCGATCCCAAAATCAAAGAACTAATTCATTTACCCTCAGGTAGAAGATGGAGACTTTGGGAAAAACAGTGGTATCGACAGCATACTCATCCTGATGGCATCCGATTTGAAATTCACGAAGCCCTAGATGCGCTCTACACCGAAGGTTATCGTGCTACCAAAGTAATTATTGCTAGTCGCTATCGAGATTTGGTTAGCTCATATTTAGGACGTACCCATCCTTGGCGAGAGAGTGGTGAGTTTAAATCCCCGAAACTGTATGGATTACCCATTAGTTTTAGTCCCCAAGAAAATGCAGAATCTTACTGGGAAATCATTAACTTCACTTTGGAAAAAGAACCTGGAGTACCCCGCCACTACCCTTATCGATTTCTCTTTGAATAATTATTGACTGTAGATTAAAATGCACCATGCCTCTATTCGTACCGCAGATATTCATCAGGCGATCGCTTTTTACGAGCAGTTAGATTTTACTGTTCGAGAGCGTTTTACGACGGGATATACTCTAGGATGTTGGATGACTGGACTGGGAGGACGAATCGAACTAATCCAAATTCCCGAACCCAAACCCGCAGCTGATGCTTTTGGTGACGAGCATTATGTCGGTTACTATCATCTATCTTTCGATCTAAGCGAAGTAACTGCCGATTTGCCTAGCTGGTTAGATAATTTGCAGCAGAAAATTGCTCAAGCCATAATTGAATCAGACTCTAAGCTAAATACACCCCTGAAAATTCTTTTGGAACCTCAACAACAGATGATTGGAGACTCTGTGTATGAAGTGGCATTTATTGCCGACACTGACGGTTTGCCTTTGGAGTTTATTCGAGTATTAAAAACTAATTTAAACGAAGATCGATAGCTACTCAATTATGCTGGTCATCACCAAGATTCGTTACTCAATCTTGAGATTAGCAAATTTTCTTTTCAATTTTTTAAACAAATCTTGTTCTTGGGTAAACAGATAGGTTGCTACCTTGGATGGGAGTGTAAAACTCATTTTATTGGCTACGAACAAGACTTGAATTAAAGACCGCTGTTTTAAATATCTTAGAGAAGGAAGTAGTGTGGATAATTTTACTTGATGTTCAAAAAATTGTTGTAGTTGTTTCAAGCTCATTTCTTGGCGGTTTATGGCCAAAGTACAAACGATTTGTTTTTCTAGAATTGATAAATTTTCAATCTCGTTTCTCAAAAGTTCTTGAAACAGAGTTTCGACCACTGGGTCTAATTCCGAATTTACTTCAAAAAGTTGAACCACAATTCCATCCAAGAGTTCTTGAATTGTGGTGGCTAAAAGCTTTAGAACGAGAGGGTTATCCCGATAACGCTCGCTCATGGCATGTAAATAATTAAAATTGGCTAAAATAATTTCTTTTAAAACTTCTTGAGCTACATCTCCCGAACTATCTACTGGTTGGGAGTTGAGTTGATCTAGAATATTTTTTTTCTCTTGTCGCGATAGTTTATGTTCTTGTTGATTGACACTAAAGATATTAGGAATTTGCGACCAACTTTGTTTAAGAGGAGATGTTTTGTAGCCTTTTTCTTCTAGCCATTGAACGATATTACGCCAATTTTTGACTGTATTAAGATCGCGATCGGTTATGGTTTCAACATAGCGATAGAAACCTCTCGAAAGTTCTACTCTAAGCGAGTTTAATTTCCAGTGAAGTTGAATAGCTATTTCTTGAGGAGAATAATTACACAAAAATCCTCGGAGAATTGCTTTTTCAGTTGGTGTAAGTTTGGCATCTCTAGATGTATTGAGTTGCTTGGCTTGACAAAGTTTACGATATATTTTTTCTAAATCCCATTCGAGTTCTGCTTCCTGAAATAATCGATCTTCAAATCTCATAGACCCAATATATCCTCCAAAATAACCGTTCAAGATAATTGTATGTTTGGCTGTGTTGTTAGCCCCTAAATTTGATATATTTGTACACAAAACAGACACATCCATAGATGGCTTAGGTATTTAGATCTATTTTGTCAGCTATGACCCAGGCTTAGTTACAAAATGTTACTAGTGATTGAATCAACTAAAGAAGATCGCTGACGGCAATCAATCTATTTTGCGATCGCAACTTTAATAAGATATTCTATTAAATAACATTCTTACTAAGAACATAAATACTATTTTCAACACTAACTACCTTTTATAGACTGACACAATATAGGAAAGTACCTAATGAAATGCTAATGCAGATTAGGTGAATTTATTTTGTCATACTCAGTATTGTTGATGTAGTTAATTACGAATATTATGCCCCAATCAATCTAGATAATTTTGGGCAACGAGTGGGTAATAACTAATCTTTTCTATAGTTCGTCGTGACTCTAGATTTTTCATTATTTTGAGATGTATCTATGTTATTAAATTCTCACAATGTGTTCGATTATTTAAGCGAACGCCATCTATGTAACACTTGCGATCGAAAGCTTAGTGAAATCAAATCTCTTTCGGCAAAAAACTTTAACTTATTAATTACTTTGCCCGATGGTCGTCAGTTATTAGTCAAGCAAGAAAGGCATAACTTAGAAGGAAATACGGCAGGGGAATTTAAGAGCGAATGGCGGATTCAAGAATGGTTGAAAAAGTTTCCCGAACAAAAACAGTTGTCTTCTTTTCTACCAGAATTACTTCATTTCGATGCAGAGAATTCGATCGCCGTATTCCGCTATTTAGATAATTATCGTGATGTGATGGATTTTTATACTAAAGAGAGTAACTTTCCTACGGAAATTCCGCGCGCTATCGGCAAGCTATTAGCAGAGATTCACCGTAATACTTACGCTCAAGAAAGCCATCGACAGTTTTTTATACAGGATGACCATAATCAGCTGGATTATCAAGTTCCTCGTTTAATTAAAAGGTTAGAGAAAATAAAACCAGAAATATTTGGTTCGATCCCCGACGATGGCATTAAATTTTTCATCCTATATCAAAAATACGATAGTTTGGGTCAAGCGATCGCCGAATTAGGGCAGGCTTTTACACCTTCTTGTCTAACTCACAATGATGTCAAGCTGAACAATATTTTGTTGCATACAGACTGGCAAAAGACTGAGGAAAGTAAAATTAGATTGATTGATTGGGAACGTAATAGTTGGGGCGATCCTGCCTTTGATTTGGGTACGGTTATTGGTAACTATATCCAGATCTGGCTTGGGAGTTTGATGATTAGTAAATCTTTGAGCATCGAAGAATCTTTGAATTTGGCAATAACTCCTCTAGAAAAGGTGCAGCCTTCTATTGCTGCTTTGACCAAATCTTATTTAGAGACTTTTCCTGAAATTTTAGAAGATCGTCCCGACTTTTTAAAAAGAATTGTCCAGTTTACAGGTTTTGTCTTGATTCAGCAGATTCAGGCAATGATTCAATATCAAAAATCCTTTGGTAATACAGGAATTGTCATGCTGCAAGTAGCTAAAGCTTTATTATCACGTCCAGAGCGATCGATGCCAACGGTTTTTGGTAAGGCTGTGATTGAAATAGTTCAACTTGGTACTGCTACTGAAAATCTGATTAAGAAATAAAATTATGATTCAATTAATTAATTCTGTTCCATCTAAGAGCAATAATTTCTCTGGTACACTAAAAACTGTTCTCCAAGATATTATTGATCGCGTTGAAATCCGAGGCGATTTTTCGGTTAGGCATCCTGACTACAAACCTTTGGAACTTCCCGAAGAAGCGAGTGCCAGGTTTCAGCAAATGCCAGAACAGATGCAGCGCAAATTCTTGAGTCTGCAACTTCGGAGTTTTCTCTATGGTATTTACTATAGCGGTGCAATGCGCGAAGCTTTAGCTTTAGATACAGATGTTGAAGATAACGAGCTAGCTTTAGACTTAGAAAATAATACTGTCTTGGGAGTCGATCTAGAGTTTTATCATCGCATCCATAGCAGTAATGCTGGTGAGGGCTATTTTGAGCCTGGGTGGTTAGTTATTGATCGAGAAGATGATCATCTTCTCGTAGTTACCAAAGGTGGGTTAAAACTGCACGTTGAACGAGATCGACACCTGCAATCAACTGAGCAAGATGCTGTCGTTGGGGATAAGGTATCAATTAAAATGCCGAAAAATCGGGTTCAGAATGGTTTCTATATGTCTATCAGCAATACTAGAGTAGACTCTGCTGCGAACCAGTCTGTTCTAATCAGAATCTACTTTAATTTAACTCCAGACGGTGCAGTAGCGGTGATGAGTAGCCTCACCCAACACCTAAATGCTCTTAATATTTCTTTTGATTTTAAAGTTTTATACAATCCCCAAGACTACAATCGTCACGATTCTGCGGTTTTGTATTTTACTAAAGATAATTACGAACAAGTTCATCAGATATTGCAGGGAATCTACTTAGAAAATCAGTCCCATTTTAAACCAGAAGTTCCCTTGTTTACTTTGGAGTTAGCACCAGGTTTAGCATTAGCTGAAGAACCAGACCAAAAGTTTGCTGCCAAAGAAAGTTTTGGGATGAATCGCTGTCAAATTATTGCCAATGGTTTGTTAGAAGCTTGGTATCAAAATAAAAACTCGCCAGAAGAAAAGATGCAGTGCATTTTGTCACAATTTGTAAGTTTGGGAATTGATATCAATCGTACTTATCTCAATGCAGATGCAGAAGATATTTATACAACGTTATCTTGTTGAGAGGGAAATTTAATGTAAGTTGATAATTTTAGTATTGGAAAATAGTGATCGGCATTTGATTAGTCATACTAACTCTCTTATTCTTTTTGAGAAACGGTATTATTTAAAATGCTGATTTTTTTTTGTATAAATCGGACATTAATAATGTAATTAAGTAGCGTTATTAAAATATTTTAGATTAATCAAGGCTAATAGCTAATAGCTAATAACTAATAGCTTGTTTAATAAAAGACATTAATAGCTGAATTGGATTGATTATATAACTTAATAATGTTTAGTTGTAAAAGTATTTCATTTATAGTTAAAACCATAGTTAAGTATCTTTTGGTTTCCAATAATAAATATAAATACTTTTTATTATGTTTGCATTAGCTAAAGACTCCTTGTTATCCAATATAGCCAATAATGCCTCATTTTTATCAGAACGCATTAATAGTAAATCTAGCGCTCAAAATCAGATCTCTACAAAATCTCAGTCTAGGGATGAGCCAAAGGCTCCGCTGCGCGATCGCGATTTAATAGAACGGCACATTGTTCACTGGAGTAAATTAGTAGGTGGAACGGAGAAATTAGCACAATACTTACAGTGGTATGAATTAGATTTGGATTCTGTTCGTTCTTTGATTGTAACTACAGATTATTCAACATCTTCTCTACCATCTTGGAGTGAAACTTTAGAGGTATTAATAACAGGCAGTCAAAATACCTCGACAGAATTGCGAGAAAATCTCGATTTTCTCGTTTCAGAGCATCCTTTACCTTTTGAGGATTTTTATCTACCATTTATTCTAGTTGCTAGAAACCAACTCAAATCCCAAATATTCTTCAACTATTCGGAACTATTGAGCCAGCAGGCTTATGGAGAATTGGAAAGGAGCTTACTGCAACAGTTAGTTAATTTGGGAACAGAAGTTTTACTATTAGAATTTAATCGAGTAAAGCAACAACATTCCCTTATAAAACAAGCCGATATTGGGATAGGTGCAAACAAATCCTTATATACTTCTTTTGTACAAAATCTCCAACGAGATGGAGGGTTAGAATTTTTTGCGGGTTATCCTGTCTTAGCTCGTTTGATCGCAACAACTGTCGATCTGTGGGTAGAATCTACCGCTGAATTTATTACCCGACTGCAAAATGACAAGTCTGCTATCGAAGATACTTTTTCTAGTGAGTCAAATATAGGGATAGTTGAATCTGTTGATACTTCTTTGGCTAATCCTCATCATGGTAAACGTTTAGTTTTAGCTCTAAAATTTACTTCTGGTATAACAGTTGTTTATAAGCCAAAAGACTTAAATTTGTATGTTGCTTTTAATCAATTACTAGATTGGTGTAATCAACAAGAAATATCTTTACCCTTCAAGTTATCTAAGATTTTGCCATGTCAAGGCTATGGCTGGGTCGAATATATACCCCAAGAGCCTTGTGCAGCAGAAGCACAAATCAATCACTTTTATCATCGGGCAGGAATGTTATTATCGTTGCTCTATGTATTGGGAGCAAAAAACTGTCAGGCAGAAAATGTTGTTGCTTGCGGACAACATCCAGTTTTGATCGATGCAGATATTTTAATGCAGCCTGAGATTAATCGCTCGTCAACCTGGTTTGAAGATTCGGTGGCAAATATCGGATTTTTGCCTAGATGGGAAGGAGATATTAACGCTAAAAGTTCTCAAGATTCTAGTGTTTTGGGTAATATATTTCCCCATCAAATAAATTCTTCGAGAGAGTGGAAGTTTATCAACACAGATGATATGCACCTAGCGCGGAAAAGCAAAGTTATTCCCGCAGGTGCCAATGTTTTAACCCTAGATGGTAAGACTGTCGCTCCTTATGGTTTTGAAGACGACATTGCTAGGGGTTTTGAGGAGATCTATCAGCTGTTGCAGAAACACCAAGCAACTCTTGTTGGTACTCAAACTCCTTTGACACAATTTAAGTCTGCTAAGTCGAAATTTACTATTTGTCCCACACTGAAATATGCGATCGCGATCAAGAAAAGTCTCAGCCCACAATATTTGAGCAATGGTTTTGATTATAGTTTGCTGATTGATATCCTTAATCATAATCATTTAACTTCATACAATCGCTCTCATGTTCGAGAGATTTTAACTGCCTCATCAAAATCAATACAACAACAAGACATACCTGATTTTTCAGTAGCTTGTGATAGCGATGCTCTAGAAGTTGAGCCAGATATATTTATTCGACAGTTTTTTCAAACATCTAGTTATCAACAATTAATTACTCGATTACAAAATCTAGAACAAAAAGATTTAGATTTACAGCTAAAAATGATTCGGTTGAGTCTCTATGCCAAGATGGCGCACCGCAATGCTAGAAATTATGCTGTCGATCCAACGGATGACTTTACTCACTACACTCCTATTAGCTCGGAAAAATTAATCCAAGAAGCTATTAAAATAGGCGATAGTCTGGTCAAAAGTGTTATTGGTGATGGTAACGATCGCAACTGGCTTTCTCTCGAATATATGACCGCAGCCCAACGCTATCAACTTCAACCTTTAGATGATTCCTTGTTTACGGGGCGCGTGGGAGTTTGTTTGTTTTTGGCAGCTTTAGCCAAAGTAACGGGCAAAAGTATCTATAAAGATCTCGCTTTAGCTGCCACATCATCTATCGTAGATTTTATAGATCGGGAAAATCCCCAAGCAAGATTTATTCAGCCAGGATTAGGCATTAATGGCATCGGTGGTATTATTTATAGCCTAGTTAAAATCAGCCAGTTTCTCGAAGCACCAGAACTTCTCAACCATGCTCAAGCCTTGGCAAGCTTAATTACTCCAGAAATTATTAATCGCGATCGCCAGTTAGATATTATTTTTGGTGTAGCAGGTTTGATTCCAGGTTTAGTATCTCTTTATCAAGCAACAGGAGATCAAAGCATTTTAGAGATAGCGATTAAATGTGGCGATCGCTTGTTATCTCAGCAAACTGCTACCTATCCTAGAGCATGGATAACTTTACCCCAAGTAAAAAATAAATCCTTAACTGGACTATCTCATGGTGCATCGGGCATTGCATTATCTTTACTAAAACTATATGATGTCACGTCAAATAAAGCTTTTCTCGAAGCAGCTAAAGAGGGAATTGAATACGAAAGTAGTGTCTTCGATAACTCACTTAAAAAATGGCCCGATTTGCGTTTATCTCAACAAGTAAATCAAGTTGATGCTATGTATGCTTGGTGTAATGGTAGTCCTGGAATTGGTTTGGCTCGCTTGGGTAGTCTTCCTACAACAGACACGCAAGAAACTTATAAAGATATAGAAATAGCTCTAGATATGACTCAAAAATACGAACTATTTAATGGTAATAGTGGCGTAGATTATTTGTGTTGTGGAAGTTTGGGCAGAACAGAATTATTTGTCTTGGCGTCTCAAAAACTCGCTCGGCAGGATTTGCTAATATCTGCTAGAAAGAATGCAGCATTGGCAATCACCAAAGCCGAAAAAAATCAGGACTATAATTTGTTACCTCATTTACCTGACTCTAGTCTAAGTCCCAGTTTTTTCAAGGGGAGCGCTGGTTTAGGCTATCAGTTTTTGCGACTGGCAAATCCGCGATCGTTGCCTTCAGTACTTATTTTTGAGTAGTAATTAGAACTATTAACCTAACTTGATATACAAGACAACCTACTATCTAATAAATAGTAGGTTGTTTTTCTGTCTGTATTTCAATAGTATTTTGGACATAACTAAAGAGTTTTTGTTAACTCACAAAAGGAATATATTACAAAAACAGATACTTTTTACTTACGATTATTCAAAATATCATTTTAATTAGCTTAAAAGCTTTTACTTGACAAAATAAAATTAAATGTTTTAGATTCAAAGTTATTATTAAATCGATTGTTATTTACTTTTAATTCTATTACTATTAGATCAGATTGAAGCAGAAATTAATAACCAGCAATTTCTGTAAATCAACAAATTAAAACATCACTGGAGCAAGAACAATGGCTAACATTAATATCGACAATATCTCCGACTTAGACCTCAATGGAAATGACTTATTCCAAGATTCTGAAAGCTTCATTACTGAGCTTGATGATCACAGCGAAGACGTAGTTGGTGGATATTATTATGGTTATGGCGGTTACAACTGTGGCAATAGCTATTGCGGTAACACAGTTGGACATTGTGGTAATACTGCTGCTTGTTACAACACAATTGGTTAATCCTGAATATCTAGTCTAAACAGAAATTACTAGTTATTAATTTCTGCAAATCAACAAATTAAAACATCACTGGAGCAAGAACAATGGCTAACATTAATATCGACAATATCTCCGACTTAGACCTCAATGGAAATGACTTATTCCAAGATTCTGAAAGCTTCATCACTGAGCTTGATGATCACAGCGAAGACGTAGTTGGTGGATATTATTATGGTTATGGCGGTTACAACTGTGGCAATAGCTATTGCGGTAACACAGTTGGACATTGTGGTAACACTGCTGCTTGTTACAACACAATTGGTTAATCCTGAATATCTAGTCTAAACAGAAATTACTAGTTATTAATTTCTGCAAATCAACAAATTAAAACATCACTGGAGCAAGAACAATGGCTAACATCAATATCGACAATATCTCCGACTTAGACCTCAATGGAAATGACTTATTCCAAGATTCTGAAAGCTTCATCACTGAGCTTGATGATAACAGCGAAGACGTAGTTGGTGGATATTATTATTATGGCGGTTACAACTGTGGCAATAGCTATTGCGGTAACACAGTTGGACATTGTGGTAATACTGCTGCTTGTTACAACACAATTGGTTAATCTTGAATATTTAATTGCTAATTATTCAATCCTAGAGTCGGGACGATTGATAAATTAGTCATTCGAGCCAATTAAAGCAGAACTTAATATGATTACAACTATTAAGTTCTGCAAATCAACAAATTAAAATTAGATCGTAGCAAAAATAATGTCCAATATCAACACCGACATAACCAATATCGATCGCTTGAATCTAAAGTGACTAGTTATTAATCGCTCTTTAACTCTTTTTCAAGAGGTGTTAAGCATCTAGTTTGATAGTTAATCATTCTCTGCCAAGGTAGTGGCAGAACTTTTTGAAGGATACTGCAACCATTAGCGGTAAAAATCAGACATAAATAGAGTATTTGGATTCGCTAAACCCCAAAGTTTATTCTATTTTAAATAGTTTAAACAGTATGTTTAATTAAAAACTAGATTAATTTAGCATATCTTATTGGGTTAACCTAGAAAAAATTACGTATTTTATGTCCAAAAGTACTTCATTTATTATTGATTTCTCAAGTTGTTTTTCCTAGTATTTATTGAAATAGAAAAGATTGATCGATAGTTTCTATTAATTAATAACTTAAAACTTCAACAGAGAGAATCAACATAATGGCTGATATCAATATTGGAAATATTTCTGAGTTTGAGCTAGATGGTAGCGATTTGTTTGATGATTCGGAAAGCTTTATTACCGAACTGGATGATGAGGGAGAATCAATAGTTGGTGGATATAATACCTATCGTGGCAACCGTGGCGGTCAAATTATTGGTGATATTTGTGGAATAAGTGTCTGTGCGATATCAGGTGCTATATTCAATTGTGGCAACACTTTTTGTGGTAACACCATTGGTTTGTGTGGCAATACGGCTGTTTGCGGTAACACAATTGCGGATGGTTTTTAGAAAAAAAACCATCTGTTTTGAATCAGGATTGATACGTAATTATTTTTGTAACGATCTTCTTTATGTAGAAAGTTTCAAAAAATAATAGGAAATAGAACAATGCCAAATATCAATATCGAAAATATTTCAGATCTAGATATCAATGGTAATGATTTATTCGATGATTCTGAGAGCTTTATTACTGAAATTAGCGATGAAAATGAACATTCTGTAGTAGGTGGATTCTATTTCCGTTACTACTATGGTGGATATTTTAAAAATTTTGGTCGTTACTACGGTGGACATTACGGCGGCTATTATCAAAATAATGGCGGTTATCGCCAAACTAATAATTGTGGTAATACCGCTGCTTGTGCCAACACTCTTGGTGGTTATCTTGGATAAAAAGCTATGACAAACTAACGTTTAATTTATCCGTGTCAAGCCGATTGCCAAGCTTCAATTAATAGAGAACAAAGGAATAATAAATAGTTTATCTGGAACTGATTGATATAAAAAATATTATTATATCAATCTTTTTTTTTAATTTAAATTAAATATAAAAGTAAAATGATGATTTCTTCACCCATAAAAAGTCAAATAATGAATGAAAAATTGCAGCACATCTTTCAAAGTTATTTAGTTGGAAGAGTGAAGCCCATAGCCCAACAAGAAAATACTGATATTATTTTAAATAAGCAACAGCAAACCATAATGATGGCGCATTTGCCATTAGAAGATCTAATTTGTATCAAACAAATAATGGATGCGGGAAAAGCGGGATTATCCTCATTATTTCAAGGTAATCTTAGTAATGCCGAACAGGCATATATGACTGCTAATCAAACAATTAAAACTAGCCAACTTAATGATGAAGGTTCGCTAGTTATTCAAGACAACTTTAATGCTGCCAAAGGTTATTTCGATTATCGTCAAAATAAGTACGAAAGTGCTAAAGCCAACCTGCAGATATCTCTAGATGCGTGTATGCAGTTGATCAATAAATATGATTATGATTTCTTAGAAGGAAGAACAATCCATCTTGCCTGTAATATATTGAAAATTGAAGCCTGTTCTGGTAATTATGAAAAAGCTATCAAAATTGCCTGCTACTTGATCGCTAAGATGAAAGGTAATTATAATAGCTCGTTTTATCGAGATATAGATTTACTGGCACCTGTTCAACACTTAACATTTGAAGATCAATATTTCTTGTTTACTCAAGTTTTTGGAGAAGTTGCTAAATTACTAGCTAACTGTGATGAGAATGAATCAAGTGCGTTAGTTAATTTAGCAGTTGATCTGATTGACAACGGTGATCATCAAGGCGATCAACAGTTTGAGCGAGAGTATATTTGGTTTCAGAATAAAAAAACTTTGGTAAGAGGTAAAGTTATTGACTTTCTAGAATTATCTAGTAATTTTTTAGTTGAAGGAAGAAGTACTTCTAAACTTTTATGGCATGCGACAGTTTTAGATGTCTTAAAAATATGTCAGAATCTAGACTCAGAAATAGCTACAAAATTACAAAAGCAAATTACCAAAGATTTTGCCAACTATCGATATTTACCTAGTGTTTTAAAAGCTTAAATAAACATCGGCTATGTGTTATAGAATATCCAATCAATGTGGCGATCGCAAGTGTTAAATAGAGAAGTTAGGCAAGTTGAATATTTCGATTCAATTAATATCAGGGGAGCCTATACAACTAAAATAATTTGTCAAATGCAGCAAAGCGTTAAGCTAAAAAGTACTGAAGACATATTAACCCTGATCAAAACAGAAGTTAAAAATAACATTTTGTTTATTTTTCCTCAAATTGAGCTACCTAAAGATACAAGAATTAAGATTGAAATCTTAGCCAATGACTTGAAAAACATAGATGTTTCAGGAGCAAATCATCTCGAAGTAAACAATTTAAAGAATCAACAAACAAACATCAATTTCGATGGTAGTTCTAACTCTAAAATATCTGGAGAAACTAAAGATCTAAATGTAATAATATCTGGTCAAGCAAAACTAAATGCACGGCAATTTAGCTCCCAGAAAGTGAATCTTGATTTATCTGGCTCTGTAATGGCAGAAGTTTATGCAAACCAAGAGCTAAATATTGCGATGAATGGCGCAGGAGCCATTTATTATCATGGCGAGCCTAAAACGCAAACTAGAAATATACAAGGACCAGTTTTTATTGGAAAAAAGTAGTCTCTAAAGCTTAAGATAATAATGCGATCGCATTATCTACAAATTGTCGATTAAACTTCACGATCGCAACCAAACTTATCTTTGATCTGAGAGTTAAAATACTGTCCGACTGAACTAGTTTCTTTTAGCTCTTTATAGATTTTTTCTGGCACATCTAGGTATTGGTAAACATTACCATTGCTAAAGATAATGCGGAGAATTTGCTTATCTGCATCATAATCAAAGTCTTTGACAGCGGTGCTTTGATTTTTGAGTAGAGGAAAGGCAATTACATCGCGGATACTAGGAGAGTCGGTAAGCAACATGACCAAGCGATCAATACCGATACCTAAGCCACCAGTAGGGGGCATGCCGTATTCTAAGGCAGCCAAGAAGTCTTCATCTATGTCGTTGGCTTCTAAATCTCCTGCTGCTTTTTTAGCTGCCTGAGCTTCAAGTCTGGCTCGTTGATCTAGGGGATCGGTTAACTCAGAAAAGCTATTAGCGGTTTCTCTACCGACGATAAATAATTCAAATCTTTCTACCAATCCTGGTTTATTGCGGTGAGGTTTTGCCAAGGGAGAAATTTCGACGGGATAATCGGTAACGAAAGTAGGCTGAATTAGTGTGGTTTCTACTTTTTGCTCGAAAGCTTCATTAAGTAATTTACCAATAGTTTGACATTGGGCGGGTACTTCGATGCCTGCATCTTTGGCTGCGGTTTTGGCAGAGTCAAACTCATCATATTCGGTAAAGTCTACTCCTGTGGCATCCTTGACAACCTCGTGCATGGTAACTCTACGCCAGGGAGGAGTTAGATCGATGTCTTCTCCTTGGTAGTTTACTTTAGTTGTGCCTAATACTTCTTGCGCGACACCACTAATCATGTTTTCGGTTAACGCCATCATGTCATCATAATCAGCGTAAGCTTGGTATACTTCAATCGAAGTAAATTCGGGATTGTGACGAGTCGATACTCCTTCATTACGAAAAATTCTACCCATTTCAAAGACGCGCTCAAACCCACCTACAATTAATCTTTTAAGGTGTAACTCCGTAGCGATGCGGAGATATAAGTCCATCTCCAAGGTATTGTGATAAGTAATAAAAGGACGTGCTTCTGCCCCCCCTGCTTCCCCCTGTAAGACAGGAGTTTCAATTTCTAAAAAGTCTCTCGTTTCAAGATAACGGCGAATACCTGCGGTGATTTTTGCCCTCACACGGAAGGTTTCTCTTACCTGGGGGTTAACAATTAAATCCACATAACGCTGACGATAGCGTTTTTCGGTATCGGTTAAACCATGCCATTTGTCGGGCAGAGGTAGTAAAGATTTAGTTAGAAATTTAAATTCGCTGACGTATACCGATAGTTCGCCTTTTTCGGTTCTTTTAACAGTGCCTTTAACCCCTAGAATATCCCCCGTATCCGAAAGCTTTTTAAGGTGATTGAATGCTCCTACCAAGTCTTGGGACATGGTGTGGTTAATTCTTTTCTTTTCTAGATAAAGCTGAATTTTGCCTGTTTCGTCTTGCAGTTCAAAAAACGCTAGTTTACCAAAGACTCGACGGGCAACAATTCTACCAGCGATCGCAACTTCGTCTGCTATTTCTTCGCCAGCAGCAAGATCGACATATTTTTCTTGTAATTGGGCAGCATGATGACTAGACTCCCACTTATAAGCATAGGGGTTTAATCCCAATTCCTTGATTTGGGCGATCTTCTCAATTCTAGTTGCACGAATTTCTTCTAAGTTAGATCCGCCTTGGGGCTTATTCTGAGCGCGAGATATGCTCGGGTTTCCCGAGCTTATAGAATCGCGCTGTTGAGAATTGTCTGCTGCCATTACTACTAAAACTTATATTATTTTTCACGAAGGAATCGACAATTTAGCTTGTCAAAGAGCGATCGCATCTATTAGTGATCACAATATCTATTGCTGACGATACGCAGATTGAATTATAACGTATCCCAGGGTTGGGTATAACTCAATTTTGGGACTTAGGCAGTGAAAAGAGAAATTAAGAATTAATTATGACCATGAAAATTTACGGAATTCCTAACTGTAATAGTTGTAAAAAGGCGATCGCCTGGCTAGAAGAAAATAACGTTGAGTATGAATTCATTAATACTAAAGATCATCCTCCAGATCGAGAAGCTATTGCAAGTTGGGTAGAAACTTTGGGTAACAAAGCCATGAGAAATACTTCAGGTAAATCTTATCGGGCAATTGGCGAAGAAAAGAAAACTTGGACAGATCAACAGTGGATCAAAGCTTTTAGTGAAGATGCAATGTTACTCAAGCGTCCATTATTTGTTAAGAATGATCGGGCTGCATTAGTTGGTTTTAGAGCCAAGGAAGAGGAAATAAAAGAAAAGTTAGGTATCGTCTAATTTAACTTATCGTGATTGTAATGGGTTTAAAACCCCGTGGCTTCAGCCACGATTAGGATTAGGGATCAGGGATTAATTGGCTACGTAGCCCTAGAATCTTCCCTTTCCCCATCAATCACACCTACCTACTTAGTTATGCCGATTAATTTTTTTAGATCGACTAGTTTCAAAATGAGGCGTTGGTAAATGCGTAATGCTATTTACAATTTACTTATCTGTTCGGAAAAAATATGCAAATTGAAAAGGCTTAGAGCTTAAAGCTTAAAGCTTAGAGCTACGAAGAATAACCGATCGTGCGACATTACTTAATGACCAACGCCCAAAATGGTAAACATTTAAATGTCGATAGTTATTTTCTCAACATGACTAATAAGCAAATCAAAGCTATAACATAATAATTCAGATTACTAAGACCCGTAGATTAATTGTCATTAGATTTTATTTGCTGCCAATACATATGAAATATCATCGAGGACGATCTAGTTTCAAATGGTCAAATTTAACCTTAAAATTACTAATTAGTATCTTACTATTTAGTGTAATAAGTATTACCACAGCTAATTCAACAATAGCAAAAGAATCAACCAATTTTAGTAACGATTCTACCAATCGCCCTACCAAAAACGATAATTTATTAAATCAAGGAAAGCAACTATACGAGCGCGGTAATTTAGTTGCTGCCGCCAAAATCTGGGAACAAGCCAATCAGAAATATCAAGATCGAGGACAAACAACCAATCTAATTCATAGCAATAATTATCTAGCTGCAGTTTATCAAGACTTGGGAAATTGGCAACAAGCACGTCAAGCGATCGCTAATAATCTAGCTTTAATATCTCCAACTTCAACTGCGATCGCACGGCGCCAGACGAGAAACCCTACTATCCCCGATGCTTCCTTACTTTATGCCCAAACCCTTAATACTCGGGGTAGTTGGCAGTTGAGACAAGGACAAGGAGAATCAGCGTATGCTACCTGGCAAGAAACCGAAGCTATCTATCGGCAGTTAAAAGATCCTACAGGAATTATCCTCAGCAAAATCAACCAAGTTCAGGCATTACAATCATTAGGATTTTATCGGCGATCGCAAAAAATTATAACCCAGGTTAAAAGTCAATTAAACGAGATCGATCATCCCGAATTAAAAATTGCTGCTGCACACAGTTTGGCAGGAACTCTAGAAATATCGGGAGACATCCAACAGGCAGAAAAAATCTTACAGCAAAGTCTCTCTTTGGCACAAAAGCTTAATTCTAGAGCAAACATAGCCCAAACTTATTTTAAATTGGGTAATCTGGCTCGTCTGCAAACCAAGAATCAACAGTCAATCCAATATTATCAACAGGCGATCGATTTAACTCCTCACGTCCAAACTCGACTAGAGGCTAGATTAAATCAATTTAGTCAGCTTGTTGCTAGCAATAAATTCCCCAACGCTCGTAATTTAATTCCTACTATCGAAGCAGAATTAAACCGTTTCCCCCCCAGTCGGGCAGCCGTATATGCCCAGATTAATTACGCCCAAAGTCTACGAGAATTAAATAATCCCACTGCCGAGCAAATTCTTCAAGCTACTGTTCGTCAAGCAGAAGATTTAGGAGACAAGGTAGCTCAAGCCTATGCTCTGGGAGAATTAGGGGCTTGGTATGAAAACAAACAGAACAATCGCGCCTTGCAACTAACCAAACAAGCTCTATTCTTAGCTCAAACAACCAACCAAACAAAAATAGCCGCCAATCTTCACTGGCAACAGGGCAGAATCCTTAAGCAACAAGGCAAATTGGAACAAGCGATCGCTGTCTATGAGTTAGCAGTCAAAGATTTAGATAATTTAAGCCAAGATTTAGTAGCGGTAAATTCCGACCTCAAGTTTTCCTTTCGCCAACAGGTAGAACCAGTCTATCGGCAGCTAGTAGAACTTTTGTTAGAAGATATTGATAACCTCAAGCCCAAGCTAAAACAGCAACATTTGGAAAAATCTCGTCAGGCGATCGAAGCTTTGCAACAAAAAGAATTAGAAAACTTTTTTCGTGTTGCCTGTTTAGATGTCAACCAACAAAATATTGACAGCATCGATCCTCAAGCTGCAACTATTTATCCTATTTTGCTTGATAATAGCATTGAGGTAATCCTTTCCTTACCAGGTAAACCCCTCCAACACTATCGAACGGTAATTGACACTAGCCAACAAGAGCAAACTTTTGATGACTTACTACAATATCTCAATCCTGTATTTAGCACTAAGCACCACCTACCCCAAGCTCAAAAATTATACGATCTATTGATTCGCCCTGCCGAAGCAATGCTACAACAACAAGAAATCAAAACCCTAGTGTTTGTACTCGATGGCAGTCTGCGAAGTTTGCCCATGTCAGTATTGCACGACGGTCAACAATATCTAATCGAAAAATACCATCTTGCCCTAACTCCTGGACTACAACTATTACCCACCAAGTCTTTAAATTCCGACCGTTTTCAAGTTATGATGGGAGGCTTAAGCAAAGCCAGACATGGTTTTGCTGCTTTACCAGGTGTCAAACAAGAGATTAGCAATATCAAACAAATTGCAGACAGCCAAACTCTACTCGATGAAAGATTTACCAATACTAATTTACAGCAAAAAGTAGCTTCACAACCTGCTGAAATTGTTCATTTAGCTACTCACGGACAATTTAGTTCCAATGCCGAAGATACATATATTCTTACTTGGAACGATCGCATTAGAGTTAATGAGTTTGATCGCTTACTTGACCGCCCACAGCAAAACCCTCCCATTGAATTATTAGTCCTCAGTGCTTGTCGAACCGCAGCAGGAGACAAACGAGCAATTTTAGGTTTAGCGGGTATGGCAATACGTTCGGGGGCGCGCAGTACGATGGCAACTCTGTGGTCGGTTAGCGATTTATCTACCGCTAAATTAATGACTGAGTTTTATCACCATCTCAAACAACCCAACATAACAAAAGCTCAAGCTATGCAACAAGCGCAGTTAGCTTTATTACACGACCAACAATACAGTCATCCTTATTATTGGTCACCCTTCGTTTTGATCGGTAATTGGCAATAAATGAAAGTGCGATCGCTTCTTTATAATCCTGTTTCCCGCATTGCTTCGAGATAGTCGACCGCAGCCTGTAGTTTGTCTTCATAAGAATAAGAAAACTCTTCAAACCATTTGCCTTCCTCCGATTTAGGATTGAGCTTTTTAAGCCATTGTTGCGCTTTTTCTCGCATTGCCTCTTTGCGTCTGCGTTCTCGTAATTCTTCTAGTTGTTGTGCTTTAATTAATTCTTGTTGACGACGTTTTTGTTCGACAATTTTGGCTTCTTCTTTTCTTCTTATTTCGGCAAACTTAGCTTCTCGTTTGCGCGCCTGCATCTGATAATCTTGGTCGATTAAAGTTCTCAGGCGTTGGCGATATTTATCGTCACCCCTATTGTTTTTAACTTTACTAGTCTGAGAACTATTAGGAGTCTGTTTTATAGGGGCTGATGTTGAACTAGAATCGCCCCTAGCAGATTCAATGTCAGACCTGAGGTCATCTAACATCTTGTGCATCGAGGCAGATTCGGCTGCGCTTTGGGGTGATTGCTTGGCTTTATTGGCAGACGATTGGTTATTTCTTGATTCTTCTAATGGCTCAAATTCTGCTTTTAACTGAGCCAGTAAATCATCCATATTCTTTTCTGACACCGATACCACCCCATTTACTTTCATTTTTACTTGTAACTTTCAAGCTTACAAGTGATCGCTCTCTCTTAATTATGCTTAATTGTTGATTATGCTGCTGCCAAAGTATCAGCCAAAGGTTTCCAGTTAACATAGCGATCGCCACCTAACTCTAGAACCACTTTGATTTTGGGTTCTTCTTTGGTTAAATCTACCAAATACTGTATCTCTTGGCTAGACAAAATTTGCCCTTCAATAATCCATAATGCCAATCCTTTAGCACTTTCTGGCAATGCATCCAACTCATAATTGGCAATAGGTGGGATAAAATAAATGTCACCAACACAAGCATCCTGCCCAATGGTCTTTTTGCCTAGATGGGGAGGACGTACACCGTGTATTCTGGTTAGGTAAGCTGCTAGATCGCCCAAACCTCTAGCGGTAATATTAATTGTGTGGTAGCCATAAGCTCGCAAGCGTCTTTGATAGCGTCCTTCTGCTCCTCCTTCTAGGGGCATATATAAGCCCAAAGCACCATTTTTTTCTAAAGCGCGAATAAATGATTTTCCAGTGGTGATTAGTGGCATACCTAATATATCTTATATGTCTTTTGCGTAAGTCTTATCTAAATTATATTCTAGAAGATCTTGGCAAATTAACTTGATACTTCCTGCTGTAAATAATACTGATAGCGATCGCGTAATTGTTCGGAATTAAGATCTTTTGTCCAATATTCTACTAAGGCATGACCTAATGCCCAAGCATTATTATTATTATTATTTACTTCATCATTGTCTAGCAATAAAGACCATAGCGATCGCAACTCAAAGTTACTGGGGCTAGAGTCATCATCAAGCAATACATACAAATCGTAAGCCATTTGCAGTTTGCCAATTACTATAGGGGCTTGTTCGACGGGAATTTGTTGGGCTAAGACAGCAGCCAAAGCAGTATTACCTGTAGACATAGTAGAAATAAATTGTAGGATGGGGCTTTTGAGAAATGTAGCTAGTCCTTGAGTGGTAGCCATCTGTTTGGTGTAGCGATCAATTATTTGGGCGGCGGATTTACTGCGGGTTTCTAAGTTACGCAAGAAACGGGCTAAACGAAGCTGTTTTGCTGGTGCAATCGCTTGAATTAATTCTGAAGATAGATTGGCTACTCCCCAACCAGAGCGATTATTACTAGGATCTTCAGTCACAATGGGCAATATTAGTTCGCAGATCTCCCCTAATTGTTCTGCTCGATATGCTGTAGCTTCACGGATTGATTTCTCTTTAGGTTTTGTACCCTCTCGCCAGTCGTAGGGGGGATTCCATTCACGAATTGGACGCAGGCGATCGACTTGGGTAACTATACCAATAGCATTAAGATCGGGCAAATCCTGTTTTAATGCTAAAAGGAAATCTAGATCCATTTGTAAGGCGGGATCTAGGGCTGGCGTAACCAGTATTAATAAATCTGCAGTAGTAGCATAGTCCAAGACTTGTTCTCGATATTCGGGGCGATTTGTCTGTTCGTAACCAGGAGTATCTAAGAGGTTGAGAACTTCACCACTAGGAGTTTGCCAGGTATAGTTTTTAATGCGATCTGTACTGGGTAAAACGTCTACTTCTGCCTTATCTGCTTGAAACAAAGTATTGATTAAACTACTTTTACCCGCCCCCGTGCGCCCAACTAAAATAATATTGACGGGTTTTTGAACTACTTCTTCGGGAGATTCGGCAGACTCTAAAATCTCTTTGAGGGTTTGAGTTTGAACTTTGGGTAAGGCGAGATCGGCTTCAACTTGTGGAATTTCAATTGTCTCGTCACCATAAAGAGCGATCGCCTGTTGTGCTAGATTTTTTAAGGCGGTTTCTCGCATCAATTGACCCAAATTTAGCAATAGTTCTTGATTTGCCTGGCTATTAAACTTTTTAGTCGCTTGTTTGGCGACGGCGGCGGCGGGGTTGAGTAACCATTGCGCCCAGTTGAACGCCTTGCCTAATTTTTGTAATGATGGTTCGAGCTTACGATAGGTTTCGTAAGCTTCATAAGCCTGTCCGATCGATAGTCGATTTAATACAGGGGTTAACTTTTGCATCATACGATCCGTATCATCAACCGTACCCCGAATCAAACCATAAGCTTGGGGAATATAAATATTGAGCAGGGGGCGTTTAACTTCAGGATTATAGATTTGAGCGATCGCACCGACTAATTCTTGACATCTTTGCCAAAAAGTCTGCCAATCTTCCCATAATGGAGCATCAGTACGAGTTTTAGCAATAATTTCAGTTAAACTTGCTTGAATTTGGTCTGTTTTATCTCCTGTAGCCGTAATTTCTGGAGTAGAAGCTAATTCTCGATCAATCTGATCCATTGCTTCTTGAAGCTCGTTTAAGGCTGGTTTTGTCCATTTCACCAACAGCCATCGCCAGATTGCAAATACGAGAACTACTACGCCCCAAATCCAATTAATCCCCCAGTCATGGATTTGTGAACCTGCTGCTATTAACAAAAAAATAATGATAATAGCAATGGGAAGAATTAAAATAGTTAATTGCCAAGGTTTGATACGTACCATGTTTCAGTTATCAGTTATCAGTTATCAGTTATCAGTTATTATTTAGCCAGCAACCCTCGAACTGTTAATCATGAGCGATAAGCCTAAGGACATGGCGACTCTACGCCACAATCTACAGCAACATTTAACTCAAATTGTGAGAGAAAGAGATCCCTATCTGGCTTCTGGGGGACATTTCTTGGTTCGCGAATATATTCGCAAATCTTTAGTACAGTGGGGAGATGTAGAAACTCATGAATTTGAACATCAAGGCAAAACCCATCAGAATCTAATCCTCAATCTTAATACTGATTCTAATTCAAATTTACCTCCCATTTTAATTGGGGCGCATTACGATGCTGTACCAGGTACTCCAGGGGCAGATGATAACGCTACAGGAGTAGCAGCATTATTAGAATTAGCAGCAGTTTTTGCTGCTAGCCCCCTGAAATATCCTGTTCGACTAGTAGCATTCGATCTCGAAGAATATGGCTTAATCGGTAGTACCTTTTATGCTCAACACCTCAAAGAGAATCGGCAAAAATTAAAACTAATGCTGTCTTTAGAAATGCTAGGCTACTGCGACAATACGCCTAATTCCCAAACCTACCCCAATGTTCTCAAGCCCTTTTATAGCGATCGCGGTAATTTTATCGCGTTAGTGGGCAATCTTAGTTCTTTAGGAGATTTAATTAGTCTTAGTCGGCAAATGAAAAAACACGGTATGCCCTGCGAAGTACTTCTCGATCCTAGCAACGGGAGATTAGTTCCGATTACAGGATTTAGCGATCATCGTCCTTTTTGGGAGCAAAAATATCGCGCCATCATGGTTACGGATACTGCCATGCTGCGCAATCCTCACTACCATAAGTCTAGCGACACTATCGAAACTCTCGATCTCGATTTTCTGACAAAAGTTTGTCAAAGTTTGATTATTGCGTTGCGGGGAATTAAGTAAAAAGTAGCGATCGACAATTAACTATTAACAATCATCACTCTAACTTCACTTCCTTCGGTGATCGCCTTTGTTCCGATAGGTGCGATCGCGAGTCCGTTGGTTTTTGCCAAATTAATTAGATTACCCGAACTGTGACTACCGCCTGCTAAAGCAAATTTATATTTGCCATCGACTAGATGTAGTTGTCCCCAAAGATAAGTTTCTCGTTTACCAGCAGATTTGAGAGGGTGTTCAGTAGTGGCAGTGACAAAACGAGACTGATAATTATTTAATCCCGATCGCTTTAATAATGCAGGTTGCACAAAACGCCAGCAGCTAACCAATGCGGAGACGGGATTGCCTGGGATCCCAAAATATAAACAATTATTATCCTCAAATGTAGCAACAGTGAGGGGTTTTCCTGGCTTAACTGCTACGCTGCGAATGTGGAGTGTTCCTCCTAATTCTGCCAAAATTTTATCTACATAATCATAATCTCCCACCGACACCCCACCTGTAGATAAAACAAGATCTGCAGTTTCTCTAGCTTGGGCGATCGCTTTTTTCAAGGCTTTTGGTTTGTCTGGTACGATACCTAATTTTACAGGAATTGCTCCATTACTAGCCACAAAACTAGCCAAGGCGTATTGATTGGAATCTACAATTTGTCCAGGTTTTAAAGTTTGTTCGGGAGTGACTAATTCATCTCCTGTAGATAATATTGCTACGCGGAGGCGACGATAAACTGACAACTCCCTACATTGGGCAGTAGCTAATACCGCAATTTCAGGCGCGCCAATTTTGACTCCTGCTTCTAATATTGGAGTCCCTGCCTGATAAAAAGCCCCTTGATGGCGTACAAATTCTTGCTTTTGGGGTGCATCAAGAATAGTTACTTTGTTTCCATCCCTGGTGGTATTTTCTTGGATGACAATAGTATCTGTCCCCTGGGGTAACATCGCCCCTGTAAAGATTCGGGCTGTTTGTCCCTTTTTAATTTCTGCGGTAGGGCGATCGCCTGCTGCCACCTCTGCAGTAACTTCTAAAGTAACTCGATTGGCTACACTACAATTTTGGACATCTTCGTAACGTACAGCATAGCCATCCATTGCTGAATTGTCCCAGTGGGGAAAATCTAGTTTACCCACTACAGGTTGAGCTAAAATCCTTCCCTGTGCTTCTTCCAAACTAATAGTTTCAATATCTTTGGTGGAGTTTAGAACTGTAGCTAAATTGAGAATAATCGCTTCGGCTTCTTTAACGGTAAACATAATAATAGACTACTGGTACGGATCATAATGAACTAGCGTACCAGGAGAGGAAAGAGAAAAAAGGGCAAAAAAAAATTAATATGTTTTTTTTTCAATTTGAGGAAAATTTTTTCTGGAGAAAATCAATAACAACTTTTACCTTTAAAGGAAGGTAACTTTTAGAAGGATAAATGAAAAAAATCATGGCAAAAATAACTGTATTGGGCATGGGTGCAATGGCAGGTTTGTTACCAGATGCCATAGCGATCGCCAGTTCTACTTTGACTTTAGCTTGGACGAAAGAATTGGCACAGGAATTTCAAGCTAAGAATTTAGCTTTTGTAATTGGTACGGCTAGATTTCTCCCTACTTCCTTGAGATTAACCCAAACCAATCCGTCCAGCCAAACTAGCACTTAAGGGAATTAAGGTAGCCAAGGCTAAAAACAATGATAATAAACCCCAGGCTGCTCTGCTATCATCTGGCTCAGTTAATTCATTTTGGACGGGACGTTCTAAATCTCGCTGTAGAAACAAGATTAATACTGCCCAATATAGGGGAATAGGATTGGTAGGATTAAACAATGCCACGATCGCTAGAATAATTAAAGTAGCAAGGGTCGAGCGTCTAGCGGTTTTGCGTCCATAAATCGCATGAACGATCCTGCCCCCGTCTAGTTTCCCTGCAGGTAATAGATTTAAGGAAGTTATGACTAAGCCTAACCAACCAATTACTACCAAAGGATTGATATCGACTACCGCAGATTCTAAAGCATCGCCTAAAACCACCCTGGCTAACGTGCCGACTAAAATTGATGCTCGAAAGAATTCCGTAGGCAGTTGAAACATACTACCTGGATGGGAAAGGGTCAATCCGATAACTAAGAGACTAAAAGATATAATTCCCGCGCTAGCTGGTCCTGCAAAGGCAATATCAAACAGGGCAGTACGATTGGGTAACAAAGATTCAAAACGAGTGATTGCCCCAAAAGAGCCGATTTGCCAGGTGGGTAAAAAGAAAGGAATACTAAGACGAATATTGTAACGGTTGGCTAATATTCTGTGACCGATTTCGTGAGCGATTAAAACTGCCCACAATCCTAAACTCAAGGGAATAGCTTCGCTATAGCGTCCAAAATCACTAAACAGATCGAAACCCTGTAACAAACTAGCAGATTCTAAACTGGTGAGAATTGTACCGATAAATAGAATTAGAGCAAGATTCTTTTGTGCCAAGGTAGTAGTTTGAGGATCGTTAGTCTTAGGCAACACCACTACTACTGGTTTTTGTTCGGGGCTTTCAACTAAAAATAAGCGATATTTATCTTGAAAAATCTCTTCTAGCTTTTCACTCATTCTAGAGTAAGACAGGTCTGCTTCACCCCGCAAATTGCCTTTAAAGATTGCTCCATCTTGATACTGTACTGTTTCCGTAGCAAAGAAAGTATCGATGCCAAAAATTCCTTTGATGGCTGCCAAATCTTCATCGGGAATAGGCGATATTTCGCGATCGCCATCTTGGTCAACTTCTACAGAATTAGATATTGATAAAGGTTGGTCGGAGACTTCCGTTTCTCGTTTGATTCTTTCTGCTGCCTTTTGCTGCAGCATTGCTTCTTGTCCTGCTGCCCTTAATTGTTTGCCCAGCCAAATATAGACGGCAATAGAAGTGAGTAGCAAAAATAAGATGCCAACTAAATTAAGATATATCCCAAAAGTAAATAAGCCAAAAAACAACAGCCAAGGACTCATCAGAACAATGGACTGCAACCATGCCAATATTCCCAATCTACCGAAGGCTTTCGCTCGGCTGTAGCCCCATACAAGTATGGCAACAACAGCAGCAAGAAGTACAAAAGTGGCAAGAGATTCCGATCCGTTTAACATTAATAAAATAATTACTTGATTTTTATTATTTTATTACGCTTTTCCTTCAACTAACCTTTTACCCACCGAAGCAGCAGCAATACCCGAAAGTACTGCACCTTCTATTTTAGGAGCAACAAAAGCATCTCCAGCCATAATTAAACTTAACTGAGGCAAAGCCAAACAAGAAGAATTATAAAAGGTTTTGGGCAAACTATAACGCCAGCGATGTACTTGGTATTGAATAATATCTGAACCAAGCCAGGGTGCAGCAGCAGCAAATAGTTTTTGAGCAATCTCTTGGTTGTCCCAGTCCCAATGGCGATCGCTAAAATCAGGAGTAGCATGAAGAGTCGCACCATATCCCTCAGGAGATATACCTTTTTGATAATTATCCCCCAGCCAAACCAAAGATTCATGATTATCTAAAGCAATACCTCCAGGGGCAGGAATCTTACTTGGCTTATCTAACAAAGCTAATACCGCGATGCAGGGATCATAACTAACTTTTTTTAGGACAGTTTGAATATCTGGTGGTAAGGAGATCGCCGAATCTGCTAATAAAGTTAAAGATTGGGGTACGGGAGGAGTCAAAATTAAAATATCTGCTGTATAAGTGCAATCGCCTTGTGTGATCACCGACCATTGCTTGTCGTAGTGTAATTTAACTACTCTAGTACTAGTAGATACGTTCAAGTCTTTTGCCAAATACTTAGCAATACCGCGAGTCCCCTCTACCCCACAATAACGAGGTTGATGATCACTCTGTCCAAAACCCCGACACCATTCTTTAATGATTCGGTGATCGAGCCAATCATCGACCCAAGGTTGAAACTGCCGATCTTTGACGCTGAAATATTGCGTACCATAATCAAATACCCCAAGGAAAGCATCAGCATCTGCTGTATACCTTACCCGACGGGTAGCCAAACGACCACCGATACCCCTGCCTTTATCTAAAACAGTTACCTGTAGTCCTTGGCGTTGTAGTAAGGTGGCAGCGATTAGCCCTGTCATTCCACCTCCAACAACAATCAAACTGGGCTGTGCGCTCGTCTTCTGAATCATTGAATGTTCTATTTTAACTATATTCTCAACTTTGAGATAAACGTTTAACAGGCGCACCGCCTAAGATGCGATCGGTTTCGTCTAATAGGCTAGGAATTTTAGATTGATAAGGACTAGCTGCCAAACAAGAATCGAGGTTTAATCGCTTAATATTATTGGCTTTTGCTCCAGGAAACCAATGACCAGCATTAGTTAAAAGATTGTATCTAGCTTTGCCGTATTCGATCATGTCGTAAGCTAAGGCTAAATTACGCAACCATAAAATCACGGGGATATTAACATTACCTGGAGTCTGGTCGTAATTGGGCAAACCAACTTTCCAGTTATCGAGCCAATCTTTACCCAAAACGGCGATCGCTTCTTGTTCTAAACGTTCTAAGATCGGAGGTAAAATTTCATCCGCTTGATCTAGTAGGGGTAAAACTTTTAAATGCTCGTCAAAATCTGATGGTTTTGCAGCACCCAAACTAAGGGTGTGTACTTCTGGGTGAGATAAACAAAACAAATCGTTAAACATCATGGGACTGAGGGGTTGGCACAATTTCACTAGCTTGGATGGTGGATTATATAGATGACCTCCTTTATCACTAGGGGAAATAATAAATACCCCCATATCATGACGTTTTGCTGCTTCTATCGCCGACCAATTCCATTGATTGATGTAATACCAATGAAGATTTACATAGTCAAATTCTCCAGTCTCGATCGCTTTGGTAATTATTTCTGTTGAACCGTGGGTGGAAAAACCAATATGTCTAACTTTACCTTCTGCCTTGAGTTTTTTAGCTTCCTCTAAACATCCCCCCTGACGGACGCTTTTGTAAAATGTTTCTTCGTTATTAATGCCGTGTAATCCCAAAAGATCTACATAATCTAGCTGACAAAAATTGAGAGACTGCTGAAATTGACGGCGAAACTCTTGAGGATCGTCTTTGGGAGAAACTTTGGTTTGAAAAATCAGCTTTTCCCGTGGTAACTGAGGTAAAATCTGCCCCAACTGCATTTCAGAACTACCATAACCCCGTGCAGTTTCGATATGATTAATTCCTAAGTCAAACCCCTGATGAATTGTCGCTTCTAGATTGCGTTGATTAGCTTCGGGTATTTGGGACTGGGGTAAATCTTGCCATTTGTATTGATACCTCATACCCCCGCAGGAAAAGACGGGCATCTGTAATTCTGTACGACCAAATCGCCGATATTGCATAATCAAACTAATACTCTTGCTATTGTCTTACCTATTTTTTATTAAACATTAAATATTTAGACGTTGCTAATTTCAAGCCAAACGATCGATATCAAATAGATAAATGAAAATACTTCTAGTAGATGACGAAACTGAATTGAGCGATCCTGTAAGTCGTATTTTATTACAGGAAGGTTACGAAGTAGATCTTGCCGATAATGGTGCTGCAGGGATGGAGTTAGCACTTAACAATCAATATGACTTAATGATTTTAGATTGGATGTTACCCTACAAGTCTGGATTGGAAATCTGTCGTCAAGTGCGATCGCATTCTTTGACCACTCCTGTCTTATTTTTAACTGCTAAAGATACAGTAGACGCTCGCGTTGATGGTTTGGATGCGGGGGCAGATGATTATTTGGTCAAGCCTTTTGAACTAAGAGAATTGTTGGCTAGAGTGCGGGCTTTGTTGCGTCGTTCGACGATTGAAACCAGTGTGGGTAATCGGCTCAAGGTGGCAGATTTGGAATTAGATTTGGAAAATCAGTTAGCCTATCGTAGTGGTAGGGCGATCGATCTTTCAGAAAAAGAAATTAAGTTACTTACCTATTTTATGCAGCACCCAGACAGGCTTTTAACCCACGAAGAAATATATAGTTCTCTCTGGCAAGCTAATGAGCAACCCAGTAGTAATGTGTTGGCTGCTTTGGTACGTTTGTTGCGACGTAAAATTGAAATTAAAGGTCAAACTCAATTAATTCATACTGTATACGGAAAAGGTTATCGTTTTGGATATTCTTAAGTAGGGCGTGTCACACTTCCCGTAAGAGAAGTGTGAGTATCTGGAGTGAAATTTAAACAATCTTCTGTTCCAAATCTTTAACTGCAGGACCTTGAATCACCTTACCATCGCAGGTAAAACGCCCACCATGACAGGGACAGTCCCAACTTTTTTCAGCACTATTCCAATTGACAATACAGGCAAGGTGAGGACAGGTAGCATTGACTGCGCTTACTTTACCTGATTCATCTTTATATACCCCGACTTTTTCCCCTTTGAGGGTAATGATTTTCCCTTCTCCTGGTTGAACATCATCGACAGACCATTTTTCTATGCCTTTGAGTCTGTCTAATACCCAATGCTTTCCAACATCCAAATTATTTTTAATCGACTCTTGAGTAACAAAGGGAGTTGCCCGTAAAGAGTCATACAAATCAGCCCAAGGATTTACTATGCCTTGAACTAAATCCGCCAAAAGCATCCCTGCCATCGTGCCTTTACTCATTCCCCAGAGACTAAACCCCGTGGCTACATAAATATGGTCATCAGCAGGTGTTAGTTTGCCGATGTAGGGCAATCGATCAAAGGATTCATAATCTTGACTCGACCAACGATAATCAACTTGATCGATGCCAAAATGGGAATGTAAATAGCGGTCTAATTCTTGATATGATTCCTCAGTTTCGCTTTTTTCTCCAACCTTATGACTACCACCACCAATTAAAAGTAGTAAACCGCCATCTTCGGCAGGAGTCGTCCGAATAGAATGATAGTTTTTACCCACTCCAATATACATACCTTGGGGTGCTTGTTCTTCATTAATTTTTGCGCCAATAATATAAGATCTTTGAGGATAGGCTTTAGCAAAATATAACCCTCGATCCATGATGGGCAGATGGGTTGTCAGCAAAACATCCGTAGCTTGTAAAGTAGTGTCGTTGGCATAGACTTTGCAGGGTGTTCCTTCATCTACCGTCTGTACTCGACTGTTTTCAAAGATGTAGCTACCGTCACCAGGGATAGTATTAGCTAAGTGTAAAAGATATTTACGAACGTGAAACTGTGCCTGATTAGTAAATTTGACTGCCCCTACAACCTCAAAAGGTAGAGTTGTATCAGTTACAAAGTGAGCGGGCAAGCCTAATTTTATCGCTGCATCGTATTCTTTTTGAATTTTGTCTAAATTCTCAGAATCTTCAGCAAAACTATAAGTATCGTTGCGTTGAAAGTCACAATCAATTCCTTCTTGTCCTACCGTAGATGCTACAAACTCTACTCCAGCCTGATTAGATTCGCCATATAGTCTGGCTTTGTCTTCTCCGTGGCGATCGATTAAATCTGCATAAATAAGTTGATGCAAAGATGTTACTTTAGCGGTGGTATGTCCGCTCGCACTGGCAGCAATTTGTTCTGCTTCTACTAATGCCACTGTTTTACCAGCTTTTTTTAGTAAATAGGCGGCGGTGATGCCTGCAATTCCCGCACCGATAATTGCCACATCTACCGTTACACTTTGCATTTTGGGAAATGATGTTTGAGTAGTAGAATCAAGCCAAAAAGATACGGGCTTACCTGGTAGTATAGTTGTCATGACTTTATATAGTGTCAGAATTTTTAGAAAAAATTAATTGAAATGCTGCTTGTTTGTCTAAAATGGAGTTTTTTTAGAATCTGAAGCTAATATTATTAAATCTAATAAACTCAGGCAATAAGTCATCCTGAAGTAAGAACAATCTTAATTGACCATCGATATAGGCATTTTTGCCTAAAATCTGTGGAAAGTTATTGATAACTAGTATTAAGCTGACATCAGCTAATAACTAAATTATTCCGATGCACCACCGTATCGGCACTGTCATAACCTAATATTTTGGCAATTTCGGCTGAATGATGTCCCTTAATTTGTTCTATTTCAGAACTGTTGTAATTAACCAAACCTCTACCCAATTCCTCACCTTCTTGGTTACATAATTTCACCGCATCAGAAGTAGCAAACCCCCCTTCAACGGCAATAATTCCCGCAGGTAATAATGATTTGCCCTGTTTAGTCACTGCCTTAACCGCCCCCGTATCGAGATATAAAGTTCCTGCAGGAACTAAACCATAGGTAATCCAGCGTTTACGGGCATTTTCTGCCTTGGGTTGGGCTTCAAACTGCGTTCCCAAGTCTTCTCCATTTAATATTTTTAGAATATTTTGGGGTTGTTGACCATGAGTAATGACAGTTCTAACTCCTGTACTAGTAGCAATACGGGCGGCAGTTAGTTTGGTTGCCATACCACCAGTACCCCATTGCGAACCGCTAGAACCAGCGTCTACCTGTAAGCGATCAAATGCCTCATTAGTTACTAGTTTGATGGGTTGAGCATCAGGTACGGTCTTAGGATCGGCAGAATACATTCGATCTACGTCGGTCAACAAAAATAACCAATCTGCTTCTACCAAACTAGCTACTAAAGCAGATAGAGTATCATTGTCGCCAAATTTGAGTTCGTCTACTGCAATGGTGTCATTTTCATTAACAATGGGAATTACTCCCATACCTAATAATTCTTGGAGAGTATTAGAAGCATTAACATAGGTATTGCGCTCTACTAGTTCGCGACGAGTCAATAGTACTTGAGCGATCGCCTGTTGTAAACTACTAAACATATCGTCGTAGATCCGCATCAAACGTCCTTGTCCTACTGCAGCCACCGCCTGTTTGAGAGCCATTTTACGGGGTCTTTCGCTTAGGTTAAGTCTGGCACACCCCACACCTACAGCACCAGAAGAGACTAACACTACACGATGTCCCTGAGAGCGCAACTGACACAAAGTTTCTACCAAAGAAGCAATAGTGGCGATCGCAATTTGTCCTGTAGCCTGAGTCAAACTCGCGCTACCCATAGCGTCTTGCGGCGTCCTTAAGGAGATATTATGCCCTTGTGGTACACCTTCCGATAGTACGGGGTTTCTCGTCAAACTGGAAGTACCGATTTTGATTACGATGGTTTGCCGCTTTTGAATCACGATCTCAGATCACTCCCCAAGCCAAAAATATTAATGAAATGATTAAGCTGCATTGCTAAAATTCTTTAAACACATATAGGTAGCAGTTAGTGGTTTATCCTATCAAGATAAATAATAAAATGATGGTAATAATTTGGTTGAGTATTCTCGACTAATTTAATTTTTCCCCAATTGTAATCAGCATCTATTGTGGCGATCTCGTGACCTATATTAAACCAGAAACAGAATCGAATCAATTACCAAGCTCCGTTTCTCAAATACTCCTGATGGGATTAGCAGCAGCACAGCAGCAAGATTGGTTGTCAGTCTGCGATTATCTCAAACTATTACCTCAAACTAAAAGTCGTAAAAAACCCAAGCTGTTTATTTTATCCGCCAAAGATTGGCAAGCAGCCCAGGCTATAGCTGTTTCTGTGTTGATCGAGGCTGATTTTCAGCATAAATGGACTATCAGTAAGTTAATTCCTCTATTTGGTAATGAGATTATTCCTTCCCTAACTACTCTGGTAAAGGATAAAACCGTAGAGGCAGACGTGCGGTGGTTTATTTGTAAGATTTTAGGCAAATTTAAAGACGAGAAAGTAGTTATGGCTCTAGTAGAATTACTACACCAGGCTACAGATCGCGAGATAATTGAAATTGTTGGTCAGACTTTAAGCGAAATTGGTGATGATGCAGTAGAAGCTTTATCAAATTTGATAGGGCAACCAAAATATAGTCTTTTGGCAGTGCAGTCTTTATATCATATTAGGACAGCCAAAACTATTGAGCCATTGCTCAAAGTAACTAGTAACCCCGAACCAGAACGAAGAACGCTCGCCATTAAAGCCTTGGGTAGTTTTCATGATGAGCGTATTCCACCAGTGTTATTACGGGCATTAGGAGATCAAGCTAGCACAGTTCGCATTGAAGCCGCGATTGCTTTGGGATTTCGTAGCGATGTAGCCGAAGAATTGGATTTAATTAATCATCTAAGTCCTTTGCTATGCGACTTTAATTTAGATGTATGTCGTCAAGCTGCAATATCTTTAGGACGAATGAAACAAGACACTGCTAATCAAGCTTTATTTGAGGCATTACAGGCAGAAACTACCCCCATTAGCCTCAAACTAGATTTGGTGAAAGCTCTGGGGTGGAGTGAACTCAAAAGCGCGATCGACTATTTAACTCTAGCTTCAGTCAAGTCTTGTGTGGCAGTTACTCAAGAAATTATCACCATCCTGGGTAGATTTCCTGTCTCAGAATTTAAACCTGTAGCAACTCAAACACTATTGAACTTCTGGCAAAGCGAACATCAAGAGTTAACACCTCAACTAAAACAGTCTTTGGCAACATCTTTGGGAGAGTTACGCTGCCCTAATGCCAAAGTAGTTTTAGAACAACTAGCCCAAGATAGCGATCGCAAAGTTCAGCTTCATGCCAAATCTGCATTAAAGAAAATATAAACAACAAAACTCCTTTCAATTAAGAAAGAAGCTTTATTTAATGTAATAAGTTTAATGCTCAATGTTCATTGTCTGACATTGGGCGTTGTTATATAAAAGACGATCGCATAATACTAAAGCGACCATCGCCTCTACCATTGGCACTGCCCTCGGTAAGACACAGGGATCGTGTCTGCCTTTGGCTGCCAGGAGGGTTTCTTTTCCTTCCTTGGTAACGGTTTTTTGTTCCTTACCGATGGTGGCAGTGGGTTTAAATGCAACCCGAATAACTATATTCTCTCCGTTGGAAATGCCTCCTTGAACGCCTCCAGAGCGATTGGAAACAGTTCTTGTCTCGCCATTATCATCAATATAAAATTCGTCATTGTGTTCGCTACCAGTCATCATCGTCCCAGAAAAACCCGAACCAATCTCAAAACCTTTGCTTGCTGGAAGAGACATGACACCTTTAGCTAAATCTGCCTCTAATTTGTCAAATACTGGATCGCCTAGACCTCTAGGAACATTGCGCGCTACACATTCTACCACCCCACCCAGAGAATCTTGATCCTTTCTGGCTAGATCGATGCGATCGATCATAGTTTCGGCACATTCGGAGTTGGGACAACGCACAATATTACTTTCTACCTGTTCTAAGGTAACAGTACTAGGATCTACTTCCGCAGTGATATCTTTGATGCTCTTGACATAGCCGATAATTTCGACCCCTGCAAAGGAGTGTAAAATTTTTTTAGCGATCGCAGCAGCAGCCACCCTACCGATGGTTTCTCGCGCCGAAGAACGCCCACCACCTTTATAATTACGAATGCCATACTTGGCGTCATAGGTAGCGTCAGCATGGGAAGGACGATATTTTACCGCCATCTCAGTATAATCTTGCGATCGCGCATCTTTATTTCTGACTAAAATCGAAATTGGTGTCCCCAAAGTTTTACCCTCAAACACCCCCGACATAATTTCGCAGGTATCACTTTCTTTTCTGGGTGTAGTAATTTTACTTTGCCCTGGTCGTCTGCGGTCTAGATCTACCTGAATTTCTGACTCGCTAATTTCTAGCTGCGGGGGACAACCGTCAATAACCACCCCGACACCTCCACCATGAGACTCTCCGTAAGTGGTAATCCGAAATATTTGACCGAATGTATTCCCCATAATGCCTTTAATATCCTTGTAAAGCGTATGTATTGTATCGCAACTTTTCCTAATTTTTAATTATGACTCAAGATTTTGGATTACCAAATCTAAATCTCAAGATAGATTTGATAATACGATCGCTTGTATATCTTAAATTGTGAATCTTACAAGTTTGAACCAATAATAATAGTTTGGTGAGGAGTAAATTATGTCGGATGTAACTATTACCGTTAAAGATGATGGCCCGTTTTTAGTTCAGGGTGACATCTCAATCATTGATGCAGCAGGAACAGAAATTGCAGCAGAAGGAAAAGCAATCGCTTTATGTCGTTGCGGTGCTTCTAGCAATCAACCTTTTTGTAATGGGACTCATAAAAAAATTGGTTTTGAATCGAAAGTCAGAGCCTCCTCAGAATAATTAATCTTAGGAACACTATATATTTGGCGATCTCATTGATCGCCATTAAGCACAGTTCAAACAACAATTAAACTATGAAATTTCAGTATAGTTATACTAGATTGCACGTCAAAAATTACCAAGCCTGCTACAAGTTTTATCATGATATTTTAGGGTTGGAGGTTACCTTTGCATCAAAGCTTGATTCTTATGTAGAACTGACCAATGGTAAAGTTAAACTAACTCTATTAAGTCAAAACAGTATTAAAGATTATTTGGGGACAAAAACCGACTTTTCCTTTCAGGAGAAAAGTGATTGTATTGCTCTAAGTTTTCAAGTGGATGATGTAGAACAGGCTTGTGAATATTTACAAGAAAAAGGGGTAGAAATTATTAGTCCTCCCTGGAATGTAGTAGATTGGGGGATGAAGGTAGCATTTGTTCGCGATCCAGAAGGTAATTTGCTTGAATTAGCTCAAATAGGAGCAATGTTGGGAGCAGAATAACTATCTAATTGTCTTGTCGCTTTAACCTTTTACACCACTACCAACATCCGTAGGGACGATATACTTTTGTAAAAAGAGAAATAAAATTAGGATTGGTGCGATCGAAATTACCGAACCTGCTGCTACTAGTCTCCAGTCTAAAGAAAAAGACCCCGCTAAGTTGGCTACCGCTATGGGTAGGGTGTAATAATCAGGGTCATCTAAAACGATTAAGGGCCATAAAAAATCGCTCCAAGAGCCAATAAATACAAAAATAGCCAGGGTAAACAATGCAGGACGAATGGCTGGTATCATAATGTTCCACCAAATACCAAGTTCCGAACATCCATCGATTCGTGCAGCTTCTTCCAACTCTAGCGGAACAGCTTTTAGAGCCTGTCTTAATAAGAAAATACCAAAGGCTGAAGCTAAATTAGGTAAGATAATCCCCAGGTAAGTATTTCGCAGTCCTAAATTTACCGCCAGAATATATAGCGGAATCATGACGATCTGAAAAGGGATCATGATTGTGGCTAAAACTAAGGCAAAAATCAACTCTCGCCCCTTAAAATTTAGACGTGCTAGAGGATAAGCAGCTAAAGAACAAAATAATAAATTTAAGCCCACAGTTAAGGCAGCGACGATCGCACTATTGTATAAATATAGTCCGAATGGTTCGGTATCCCAAACTGTCAGGAAGTTATCAAAGGTAGGTTGAGAGGGGAAGATCTGAGGCGGAAAGGTAAAGATATCTTCGGTAGGGGATTTGAAAGAAGTTCCAATTAGCCAAAATAAAGGAAACAACATCAAAAAAGCGATCGCACTTAAAAATAAATACGTGAATATCTTCTTCATCTTTTTTTCACCCTAACAGATACATTGGCGCGTGACATTAGTTGATAACGTTTTTATTAATGGTTAATAAAGCATCTGAATTGATAAAGATATTCAAGGGATTAAATCGCGATCGCGATTTAGATCTTTAGACTGAAGACTGATGCAATTAATTATTCAAACAAGCTAAATTGACAATTGTTAATTAATTAATTTAATTATCGAGTCGATCAGATAGTAAGGAGTCTGAATGCTAGAACTATATCAATTTGAATTATCTCAATACTCAGAAAAGGTTCGCCTCATCTTAGATTACAAACAGCTAGAATACCGCAAGATTGAAGTCACTCCTGGGGTAGGACAAATTGAGCTGATGCAAAAATCTGGCAGCCGTCAAGTGCCAGTACTAAAAGATGGTAGCACTTATGTTTCTGATTCTACAGAAATTGCTTTATACCTAGAACGCAAATATCCCGAACGTCCTATCATACCTACTGATTCTCTAGCTAAAGGACAGTGTTTGCTCATAGAAGAATGGGCTGATGTTTCGATTGGCTTGCAGGGGCGCAAAGCTTTTATTGGTGGCTTAAACCAGAATCAAAACTTTCGTACTTCTGTGTTACCAGCCAATACTCCCGATCTCATCAAAACTGCCGTGGGTGCGATACCTGGAGAGTTGTTAGATGCTTTAGGTACGGGCGTCGGTTTTGGAGGGGATGCGGTTAAAGAAGCTAAAAAAAGCCTGACTCAAGATTTGGAAGCCTTGTGTTTGATTCTACAAAATCAGCCCTACCTAACAGGAGACACTCCTACTCTGGCTGATTTAGCAGTAGCAGGATTGAGTATTTTGCTCAAATTTCCCGCAGGTACTTATCTAGATATTCCCGATGCTCTCAAGGGTAAAGGTATTCCAGGGTTAGCTGATAATATCACCTTTGAACCATTCTTTGCCTGGCGCGATCGCCTGTATTTAGATTTTCGGATGGGTTCTAGCATTCCTCCCACTGGAGGTGGTTCTGCACCTAATGCCATTAATATTGAATAATTTTTGAGATCGGCGATCTTAAAAATTAAAAAAGGGAGACTTTGATTGATCTCCCTTTTTTAGTTTCAATAGATTCAGTCACCAAGCAATTGCAATCGCGATCTTTTGAAGAGAGAAAATATCAATTGATTAATTTGACACTAGTTTAGTTACCCAGAAGCAAAATAAGCTACCATTCTATGGGAATTCTTACATTACAAGGTTTATGCCCAAAGGCGAGATTATAGGTTTAGGAAGATCGGGAATTGCTGCTGCTAGATTACTTAATAAAAATGGTTGGCAAGTGAGCCTGATCGATTCGGCAACAGCAGAGCAAATTGCAGCCAGAGCAAATGCCCATCAGCTACAAACATCGCAACAACAGCTAATTGAAGAAGGAATTGAGGTAAAACTTGATAGTAGTATTACCCTAACAGGAAAAAATATTCCAGACTCGATTGTCGTTAGCCCTGGTGTACCCTGGGATATTGCTCCCCTCATAACAGCCAGAAAACAAAATATAGAAACCATCGGCGAGATTGAATTAGCCTGGCGTTATTTAAATAAGATTCCTTGGATTGGTATTACAGGGACAAATGGTAAAACCACGACTACTGCCCTAATTGCAGCAATTTTCCAAGCTACAGAATTAAATGCCCCTGCCTGTGGCAATATTGGTAATGCTGCTTGTGAATTGGCAATTCAAAACCTCAATTGTTCTAATAGCAAAGCTTTTGACTGGATTGTTGCAGAATTAAGTAGCTATCAAATCGAATCTTCCCAAGCTTTGGCACCGCAAATTGGAATTTTTACTACCTTGACTGCCGATCATTTGAGTCGTCACAAAACTCTAGATAATTATTATCAAATCAAGGCTTCCTTATTGCGCCGTTGCCATTACAAGATTATCAACGGCGACGATCGCTTTTTGCGCTCTTCAGGATTGGAACTAGGTAATGATGTTATTTGGACGAGTGTCCAAGGTAAAAGTAGTTTTGACGATGATCGTCAAGTGGGAGCTTATCTAGAGGATGGTTGGGTTGTGGCTTTTGGGGAATTAATCGCCCCTGTATCTCTGTTTAAAATGCCAGGAGAGCATAATTTACAAAATCTTTTGGTGGCAGTAGCAGCAGCAAAATTAGCAGGTATCTCTAAAAAAGCGATCGCCAAAGCTATAACTACTTTTCCTGGGGTAGAACACCGTTTGGAATATGTTTGCACTTATCAAGGAATTCAATTCATTAACGACAGCAAGGCAACAAACTATGATGCGGCAGAAGTGGGTTTACAATCGATTGCTGCACCCGCGATTCTGATTGCAGGAGGTCAAATTAAATCAGGAGATGCAACTACCTGGATTGATAGTATTAAAGCCAAAGCAGCTTACGTATTATTGATTGGTGAGGCTGCCCCCGCTTTGGCAGCCAAATTAGCTGATCGCGACTATCATAATTATCAAGTTGTTGAGACAATGGAAAATGCCGTTTCCATTAGTTTGGAGATTGCCCCAAAACATCAGGCAAAGGTAGTTTTATTGTCCCCTGCCTGTGCTAGTTTCGATAATTATCTGAGCTTTGAAGCCAGAGGCGATCATTTTCGACAGTTGTGTCGCTCATTGATTAATTAATTAATTTTTTTTGTAGTTGTCTGAATTTCTTTTGCCAAAGATTAAATGGATAATAAAAAATCGGACTCCAAAGACTAGTAATGATTGCCGAAACAATTGCAACCTGCTGATATTGTGACCAAACTTGGGAAATTGATAAAAAGTAAGTCCTCAAATATAGCCAGGCAAAAATCCCTTCGGCTAACACAGTCATAAAAAAAACAATAAAAGCTACAGAAATGAAATCTTCACCAATGTATTTTTGTTTCTGTAGTCGAGAGGTTATGATTCCCACTGTGACAAAGGCAAAGGCATGAGAAGGGGTAACTCCCATAACGCCATCATAAATCCAGCCGATAGTTAATCCAGCGATCGCACCTTGACTGACAGATTTACCCAAACTCCAGGCAACTAACCAAATTAATAACCAATTGGGGCTAGTTCCCAAAAGCTCCATCCCTGGAATTTTTAATAGCATTAATAGCGAGCAAAAAGCCACAGAGATAACCACAAAGACAATATCTAAGATCTTTAGGAGATTGAAAGATGTCTGACTTTGATAAGGCATTTTTGTTAGACTCGATCGCTATAGTTGGGGTGAAAAAGATTGAACGTTGACCCATTCTAAAATATCAATGGGTGCAGACAATTCTATTTCTATTTCTGAGAGATCGCTGCCTGGTTGGGGGGCAATTTTAACTCGTCCAATAGGTAAACCAGGAGGATATAGCTTACTAAGACTAGAAGTAGCTATTTCGTCTCCTGGTTCAATTCCCTTCACCTGATTAAAAAATTTGATCACTAAAGTGGCAGAATCTTTACCCTCGGTGTATCCTAGCTGGCGATTGCGAATCAAAACTGCACCGACACGACTAGTCAGATCGCTAATCAAAAGCACAGTGCAGGTGTGGGGCGTAGTATGGGTAACTCGACCAACCAAACCCCCAATACCCATCACGATATAACCTTTGGCAATTCCATCCTGGCTACCCTTACCCAGAGTAACTTTGTTCCACCAGCGATCGCGACTACGTTTGATAATTGGTGCGGTAATCACTGGTTCGGTTTGAGTCGAGCCATAGTCTGACAGTTGCTTCAACTGCTGGTTTTGCTGTTCTAACTCGCTGACACGCTGTTCTAATTCTAGAATACGCGCATTAGTCAGACGATCTTCTAAGGTTAGTTGTTCTTGAGACTGAAATGGACGAGCTACAAAATAGTAGGCTTCAGACAATATTCCCCCTTGAGTTTGTTTCAGCCACAAAGCAATAATTAAACCCGCCACAATTAATATTGTCCGTAATCCATATCTATCCCACCAACGACTCATATTTTATTTATTATTTATCATTTATTAATGGTCAATAGTTAATGGTCAAGTCAATATTGAGCGATCGCTAAAAACCCGATCCAAACTCTTATCCTCTAATACTCTACCTGCTCCTAAAACCACACATTTTAGAGGTTCAGCAGCAATATGAGTCACAATACCAGTCTCATGACTAACCAGGGTATCAAGTCCCCGCAACAATGCCCCACCACCAGCTAGCATGATGCCGCGATCGATGATATCGGCTGCCAAGTCGGGAGGAGTTTGTTCTAAAGTACGTTTAATCGCTTCTAAAATATTCTTAACAGATTCTTGCAAACAGTCTCGAATCTCTGACTCGTTAACTTCGATGGTGCGGGGTAATCCTGACAATAAATGTAACCCTCTAACTTCCATAGTGCGATCGTTTTCGTCTACAGGATAAGCCGAACCCAATTTAAACTTAATATTTTCGGCAGTATTTTCGCCAATGGCTAACTTGTGTTCTCGTTTTATCTGATTGACAATTGCCTCAGTCAACTCATCCCCTGCAATACGAATCGATTCGCTGATTACTTTTCCCTGGGAGCTAATTACGGCTACTTCTGTAGTACCCCCACCAATATCAACAATCATATTTCCCGTAGGTTCGGTAACGGGCAACCCCGCACCAATAGCTGCTGCGAGGGGTTCTTCAATCAAATCTACTTCTCTTGCTCCAGCATTCGATGCTGCTTCAATTACAGCACGTCGTTCTAGTTTAGTAACACCGCTAGGAATGCCGATTACCATCCGTGGATGTACTAGGGGATTGCCTTCAAAAGCCCGTCTGATAAATTCATGAATCATGGCTTCGGTAGCATCAAAATCTGCAATTACACCGTCTTTGAGAGGTCGCAATGCTTCGATATTTTCGGGCGCACGTCCTAACATTTGCTTGGCTTCTTTGCCGAAGGCTCTAGGATATTCTGTTTTGCGATCGATGGCTACTACAGAAGGTTCTTCTAAGACAATTCCTTTACTGGATACGTACACGAGGGTGTTAGCCGTACCTAAATCTATACCTATATCCCGCGAAAGATTAAAACGACTAAGAAAACCCACTATGATATAACGCTCCCTAGAAACAAGTAATGCCGTGCCTGAGTCGAATCTAATTTACTCTCAATATAGTAATAAGTCTAATAGAAAATATACTTAATTCTCCACTTTGCACTTCAGGAAATGAACTACTTACTCGTTTAACCGATAACCGATAACCGATAACCGATAACCGATAACCGATAACTCAAAACAACCAATTAATCAATCAATAAACAGGCTTAACCGAAAAGTATTGATAAGGGTTTTAGTTAAAATTATTGTTTTTTAAACTTATTGACTTATTTTCTCATTAAATAGTAAAGTACTACTTCAGAACAATTATGAATTGATATAAATAAGAATTTATGGCTAATCGAATCAAAACCGTAGAATTGTTTTTAGCTTTGGGCGTAGCAACTGCTGTAGGAACTCAAGCTATAACTTCTAATGCTTACGAAATTGAAGAAACTAGTACTGAAGCCTATTTATTGATAGCACAAGGTGCAGAAGGTGGTGAAGGCGGTGAAAGCGGTGAAGGTGGTGAAGGTGCAGAAGGTGGCGAAGGTGCAGAAGGTGGCGAAGGCGGCGAAGGCGGTGAAGGTGGCGAAGGTGGCGAAGGTGGTGAAGGCGGCGAAGGTGCAGAAGGTGGCGAAGGTGCAGTAGACACTGGAGACGCAGACGTAGATTATATGACTGTTTTGGGTTTGATGAAGGGTCATCTCATGGTAGCCGAAGAACTAATTGCAGCAGAAAACTATGAACAAGCTGAACACCATATTAGTCATCCCGTAGAAGAACTCTATAGCGATATTGAAACTGTATTACCAGAAAAAGGAGTAGAAGACTTCAAGCCTACTTTAAATCAGCTACATGACCTGATTAAATCTGCCCCAGATTCCTCTGAAGTACAAACATTGTTAGATGAATCTTCAGCTTCTATCGACGAAGCGATCGCTGCAATCCCCCCAGAACAACTCAATTCACCAGAATTTGTCTTAAATTCTATGGTCGAGATGCTCAAAAATGCTGCTACAGAATACGAAGCCGCCATTGTCGATAATCAGTTTGTAGAAATCCTAGAATACCAAGATTCTAGAGGAATTGTCTATTATGCTGATGAGCTATATCAAACTATTGCCGAGCAAAAGAGTCAAGCAGATCCCGAAGGAGATCAAACTATTACTGATACTCTAGCAGAATTGAAAACAGCGTTGCCTACTATTGAACCCCCTTCAGCACCTATTAAAGAACCTAGTGAAATTTATAGCTTGGTTTCTCAGATTGAATTTAATAAATAAGACTGGGATTGGGGATTAGGAACTGGGGATTAGGGATTGGGTAATCGTGACAAGTTAAGAAAAACGAGATCAAGTCAAGTACTAGATTTAGTGTTTTATTAATTTACAAACACTAGATGTAGATTAAGTTCGATCAAATCTGGCGATCGCTTTGAAAAAGAAGGTCAACTTTAAAATGTCCCAAAAGCTAAGAGCTATATGCGTAGCGGTATCCGTGATAGAAAAGCTAAAAGCCAAGAGCTTTCATACCGATTGACAAACAACACACTACCTTAACTTGTCACGAATGGGGATTAGGGATTAGGAGGATTAGGCAATGCCAGAGTTTCGTTCCCACCTCACCACCTCACCACCTCACCAGTTCTAGAAAAAGCCGAGGTGTACCTTATTAATACGAGAACCGCTGTAGTATTTAATTTTTGATAAAACGACAGTAGCCATTAAGATTTTTTTCGCTTTTCTCTTTAAGAGAGCGCACCCAATCTAGACCCAAGAAAAAGCGATCCAAATCACAGCCAAAACCCTATTAAATACTAGCAATAACTAATAAAAAAACTTTTGAGATGATGATATGTTTTGTAGATCTTTAGGGTAATTTCTAAATAGGAAAGAAAAACCTAAACAAACCACACAAAACACAAACATTTATTTAATCGAAGGATATAGAAATGAATAACGTATTTACTGCTAAATTACTACAAAACTTAAACAAGAAAAAAGGTAACAAAGGTTTTACATTAATCGAACTATTAGTTGTTGTAATCATCATCGGTGTATTGGCTGCTGTTGCTCTACCTAACTTACTAGCTCAAGTTGGTAAAGCTCGTGAAGTAGAAGGAAAGACTGGAGTTGGTACAATCACTAGAGCGCAGCAAACGCGCCATTTTGAAACTGGTACATTTGAACCTATTACTAATGCTCAGGTAGCCGACGTCAACGATGCAGCTAACAACTTGTCTATTGCTGTTACTAGCCAATACTTTGATTTTGCATCTGCTACGGGTGCTCCTGCAACTGATGTAAATACTACTGCTAATGCCAACACCGCTGCACTTGCTGCTCAAAACGGAACTCGCGCTATTGAAAGCCGTTTAGAGTTTGCTGGTGGTAACTTCACTACTATTATGTGTCAAACTAATCAAGTAACAGAAATACCTCCTGCTATTGTTGGTGTTGGTGCTGGTTGCCCTGGTGGTAGTACTGCAATTAGATAGACCAAAAAATCTACGATATGTTGGCAATTATACATAAGCGTATAGTTTTACCTTACATTAATTCCCCAACACTCTTGATTGAATGACATCTCTAAAGCACCAGGTTAAAATATAATTATCCTGGTGCTTCTTATTAAATAACTAATTTTAAAAATTTTTTATTAATCATCATGAATAAACTTCTCCTTCAGAAAAGTTTAGTTTATAGTAGGAATAAATTAAAGCCAGAAGAAGGATTTACTCTCATCGAATTATTAGTTGTTGTGATTATAATAGGTCTTTTATCTGTAACTTTATTGCCTAATACTATGAGACAAGCAGCAAAAGCTAGAGAAGTAGAAGGAAAAAACAATTTAGGTATTCTCTCTAGAGCGCAACAAGCCTATCATTTTGAAAATGCAACTTTTGCTAATTCTATTGGTGATTTAATCAGTAATGCTAACATTCAGAGTCACTATTTTACTTTTCCCGATCCTGCCATCGCCAACGATTTAATCGTCAAACATCAAGCCCTTAGTATAGATCCAACAACAGATCAAGTGAGAAACTATGCTTCTGGCGTCTATTTTAATGCTGGTACTTATAGTGTTGCTTTTTGTGAAAGTGCAAATGTTAACGTAGCAGTAGACGCCCCAGATAATTTTACTGATAATTGTACTAACAACGGGACAAGACTTAGATAGTTATTTAAACGTATTTATCTTAGTTTCAACTATTTGTATAACAATTTTTCAGATTACAATTTATAAAGTAAATTTAGTTAAAAATAATATTATTAATCGTGAAACTTAAGTTTACTTGTTCTATAATTGCAACTATTATAACTTTCTCAAGCATAGTTTTGTTACAGAAAGAATATCATAACAATCATTTTGTCAAACAAGAAAACATAGATTACAAAAAAAAAGAACGAGCCTTAAAAGCAACAACAAATCTACAGAAGAATCTACCCTCTTTCGGTTATGAAAATTTAGTAGCTGATTGGAATTTCTTGAAGTATGTTCAGTATTTTGGCGATACGGAAGCAAGAGATAAAGTAGGATATTCTGTAGTTGGTGATTATTTTGAGACTATTGTGGCTAAAGATCCCAAATTCATCAAAGCAAATCTCTCTCTTTCGGCTGGTAATTCAATTTTTGCTGGCGAACCAAAAAAAACAATAGCATTATTAGAAAAATCAGCCAAATCTTTAACGCCCAAAATGAAAGATTATACCTTTATGATATTTTCCTACAAAGCGGTTGATGAAATTCTTTTTCTAGGAGATTTAAAAGCAGCAATACAGTCATATTCAACAGCAGCAGAATGGGCAGAACAAAGAAATGATAAAATTGGGGATCACGTAGCAAATCTGTATCGTAATACGATTAAGTTTCTAGCTACTAATCCTGATAGTTCTAGCACGCAAGTTTCTGGTTGGTATATGATTTTACAACGAAACAACGATCCTAGAATTCAGAAATACGCAATACAAAAAATTGAAGATTTGGGTGGAGAAGTTATTATGGATAGCGATGGTCAAATAACGGTTAAACCTCCAAAAAAAGATGTTTAGAATCTTTCTTGTTATGATTCATCTTTCAATCAAAAAGTAAAAGTCAATCAATAGAAGAAGTGTGATCGCAATTATCAACCATTTTCCCATCATTATAATGATTGATCGATCGCCCTCGTCCAAACACTAACAAAACCTGTAGGGGTGGGTCGTTCGCCCCTACGATTAATTTACGAAATACAACAATAATCTTAAATTAATGAAATATGACCCCAATAAACACCACAGGCAATCTATCCGATTACCAGGATACGATTACAGCCAACCAGGGGCGTATTTTGTGACGATATGTGCGAATCGACGACAATGTTTATTTGGTAACGTTATTGATGGACGGATGGTTTTAAATCAATATGGTGTAATTGTCGCGGATACGTATCAATGGTTGTTTGACTACTCCCCATAGTTACAGTTAACTTCGCGCTTTGCTACGTTAACTTAAAACTAGGGGATTCTCCAGGCGCGAACGCTTTGGATTACACTGAAGATGAGGCTCGAATCTCACTCCAGAGGGGCTAGCCATAAGCCCGACTACTGGGATTTCTCCCAGATACTTTGCTCGGATATTGGAACATCCAACTCCATCTCTATGCCATCTAAAACCGCAGCTGCACTTATATTCGCGGTTTTTAGGCTTATTTCTTTTTCGGCAAGATAAGCATTCTTGGGAAGTATACGCTTCGCTAATCAATTCAGTATTGATTCCAACTTTTGCACATTTATATTCAAGCTTTGACCTGATAGAACCAAAGTTCCATTGATGCAGCTTTTGGTTAACTTTCTTGCCGTATTTAATATTTTTCCTGATATCTCGAACATCTCCAATCACTAGCGTTTGAATGTTTTTTTCTTGCAACATTGAAACCGCTTTGCTAGTTAGTTTGTGTTCAATATCTTTGATTTGATTCTTAAGCTTGGCAAGTTGTTTTTGTTTTGATTTAATTAATCGTTTACGTCTTTTGCTACCTCTTTTTTTAGTATCAATTAAGTTAGACAATTTAGCCTTGAGTTTGTTTTGGTACTGGCGTTTAGAGCGAAGCAACCGACCGTTGAAAATATCGGTATTAATCCCATTAGAAAAGACCATAGGATGAATTTCCCCCAGATCGCACCCCGATACACCCCCGTTTTCAACCAACTCTACTTTTGATTCGGAATAACAGGCTCGAAGTTCGTAGCACTTACTAGCTTTGTTCCAGCCAAGCTCTATTTGCTTCGGCTTGTCCCAATGCCAATCAACAATCAATGGTTGATTACTTTTTCCGTTACTCAGTCTAAGTTTTCCATCTTTTATTTTGATGGCTGAAGACTTCCAGATCAGCTTGTAATACCATCTGCGTCGTCTCGGTGGTTTAGAACTTGGATCGGTTTTTCGTCTTGACCTCCATGACTTTAAGCTAGCAAAAAATGATTGAGTAACTGCATCAGAACTATGAGCATGAAGCTTGTCTGACATTAGCCACTTTTCCATTGTATAGCCTGACAACCAAACGTTTTTCTTCCGAACAGTACGCCAAAAACTAACCAATGTCTGCGAGTACAACTCTCCCGCAGCATGAGCTAGTTCGCTTAACTGTTCGGAATATTCAAGTTTTAGTTTTCGTACTGTATAATTTGCCATGAGATTAATTATACAAAACCTAGCTAGTTAATACAATGGCTCATTTTAAGAGCAACAATAATATTGTCTACAACTGTAAGTATCACGTTGTTTGGGTGACAAAATACCGTCGCCCAGTACTAAACAGTGCAATTGAAATGAGATTAAAAGAAATTCTCAAAATTATAGCTACTGAAATTAAAGTAGAAATACTAGAAATGGAAGTAGGAGATATGAATCATGTTCATCTTCTAATATCACTCGATCCTCAATTTGGAGTTCATAAAGCTGTGAAGAGATTTAAGGGTGCTAGTTCTAGATATCTCAGAAAAGAATTCCCACAGCTTAAATCTCGGCTTCCGACACTATGGACAAATTCATACTTCGTTTCCACCGTCGGAGGTGCGCCTCTGGCTAAGATAAAGGAATATATTCAAAATCAAAAACGTAGCCGTTAAACCTCGTTCGGGCTAACAAGGCGCGTTTTGAGTAAGAGTATTCTTACTCAAAAGCCGCCGCCCCATAGCTAGAAGCTAGGGGCTTGCGCCCTTCAGGGGTACTCGGTCAACATTATTTGTATTTGTATACAGATGAATGGATTGTGATGCCGAATCATTTTCACGCCATCATGATGATTACCGACCAACCCCGTATGGACATCGCCCACCCCCGTATGGATACCGATCAACCCCGTATGGATACCGACCAATCCCGTATGGATACCGACCAATCCCGTATGGATACCGATCAACCCCGTATGGATACCGATCAACCCCGTATGGATACCGATCAACCCCGTATGGATACCGACCAATCCCGTATGGACATCGATCAACCCCGTATGGACATCGATCAACCCCGTATGGACATCGATCAACCCCGTATGGATACCGATCAACCCCGTATGGATACCGACCAATCCCGTATGGACATCGATCAACCCCGTATGGACATCGATCAACCCCGTATGGACATCGATCAACCCCGTAGGGGCGGTTCGCGAACCGCCCCTACGATAAATGAACAATATAACGCCGATGCAATTAACAAAAAACGCAAACCATTGGGACGTTTGATCGGTGCATTTAAAACGGTTTCGACCAAAAAAATTAATGTATTGCGTGATTCACCAGGAACACCAGTATGGCAACGTAATTATTACGAACATATTATCCGTAATCCTGGTGCAATGGATAAAATTCGTCAATATATTGTCAATAACCCGATGTCTTGGTCAATAGATCAATTGCATCCTGATAACCCATCAAAATGGTAAATAGAAGCGAGAAATATAAATCGCATTTTATAGATTATATAATTGTAGAGCGATCGCTTTTTACGCAAGAAAACAATTTTAATTTTTCCACTCAGAAGCAGGAATGCTAGCATTGACTAAAATGTTTCTTAGAGTACCAATGGGTAAATCTCGTCCTTGATGATATGGAACAGTTACTTGCAGGTTTTTTGCAGAATTGCGCCACTTTTTGTGGCTTCCCTTTTGACTAATCAACTCAAAACCATATTTTTTTAAAATTTTTTCTACTTGCTTGGCATTCATACGACGAATACGTTCGCCCATTAGACAGTCACCTCACGAATAACTGCGCCAAAATCTAATTTTAGATTACTAGGTTCTAAATACAACTCAATTGCTTCAAGGATATTTTTCAAAGCTTCCTCTTCGGTTTCACCACAAGAAACACAACCAGGAAGTTCTGGACACCAAACAGCCCATTCTCCTGTATCAGAATCGGGTTCTAAAACTACTCGCCATTTCATAATTAAATAGTATTTAATTGGGTTTTGAGCTTATATCTTTCTCTATAAATAATAGCTTGAGAGAGGTTGAAAAAATGAGAGCAATTAAAATGCGATGCCTTCGGCTAGCTTCGCAATCGCATTTTATAGACTATATAATTGTAGAGCGATCGCTTTACACTTGAGAAATAAAAATTTGTTGGGGTGTTAATTTGATTTCGTTAAAAATAGTCGAGACTAAACTGCTATTGGATGTGAAAACAGTTTCATCATATAAACCTTCATTTAAGCTCAAAATTGTCACCTGTTGTTCCATAGGATCGACAATCCAGTATTCATTAATACCCAAAGCTGCATACTCAGATCTTTTGTAACGATAATCGCGCTTTATTGATTCGGGACTAACTACTTCGATTACCAATAAGGGAGAAGTTTCTAGTACTCCAGATTCATCTAAAGAATCAATTATTTGTTCTTTTTCTACTACATACACATCCGCAATACGCGACTTACGCCAACCCGTTCTAATTCCCCCTTCTCGCATCGCTAGCCAAGGGAGTTGGAGACGATTGATTTCTGCTTTAAAAGCATCTCGAACAAAATCACAAATTAAAATATGACGGAAAGTTGGAGGATTCATTAATTCAAGTTTGCCATCAACCAACTCATAACGGTTATCTGGATCGTCATGTTTCAGATATTCTTCAAAGGAGTATAAACTTTTTTGGGTTGTGGCAGTCATCCTAAATCAACTTAACAAGAGAAATAGCCAGATTAGTTATGGAGATAATTATAACGCTTCTTTTCTAAAAGAATATGACTGCCACCTTGACAAATAACTATCCAATTGCCTCTTTGTTCCACACTCGCTAGTAGGCATCGCTTTGAAAATACAATGAAATAATATTGCAAAAATAATATTGCGATCGCAATTATTAAAACCTATACACAGAAAAAGCGATCGCAATAGGTGTATTTTCATTGCTTAATGCTTAGATTTGTGATTTAACTTAAGTTTTTCTGCTAAAGCGTGATTTAATTTTTGCGTTGCACCTGGAAATTTTGGTTCTAATTGAAGTACTTTACTATAGGATTTCACCGCACTATTCCAACTCTGAACTAATTCAAATTGCTGTCCCAACAAAAAATAAGACTCAGCATCTTCGGGGTTGTGGTGTATCGCCTGTTCCAAAAACTCGATCGCCTGTGAATTTTTCCTTTGTTGGCTTAATACTTTTGCCATACGATGATATGCCTGAACAAATTTAGGATTGAGAACAATTGTTTTATAATAAAAGCCGATTGCCTGTTGACTTTGATTTTGCTCAACTAATGCATTTCCTAAATAAAAACGATCTAATGCCGAACCAATTTTAGGCTTGATACCCAAAGCAATCTGCATTTCTTTGATAAACTCATCTTGTTTCCCTAGTTTAAGTAGAGTTCGAGCAAGATTTAGATGAGCTTTAGCAAATTTAGGATTCAAGCTAATTGCTTTACGATAACAGGCGATAGCATATTTCCATTGAGCTTTTCTAGCATATAAATTTCCTAGATTAGTGCGAACTTTGGCAGAACTGGGGTTTAGTTTTGCTTGTTTTAAGTAACGTTGAATTGCTTTGTCTAGCTGACGATTTGCATTTTTTTCAGTATTAGTTGGCTCGATTGAATTGTGCTCGGCAGACTTTAGCTGGGACTTACTAACACTTGGCTCAACTTCTTGTTCGACTTTTGACGGTGGCAAAGCAGGAATAGCCATACTTATATCCAGTGCTTTGCGGTAATAAAGCGCGGCTTGTTTCCACTGATTTTGCTGTTCTAGCTGTCTTGCCGCACGACAGCAGGCTTCAACTGAACTGGCAGATTTGGATGGTGAATCCTCAATAAAATCTGATTTGATTGTATGATTACTATCAGATTGTTTTTGAGCAGTTTCCAACTCTGTAGCTTTGCGTATATTTAATTGAGCTTGGTCTTCATCTCCTATCTGTTGCCAAATTTTCGCCAAATTTCGATAAACTTTCGCACTAGGTCGAATAATAATCGCTTTTTGGTAATGCTTAATTGCCTGTTGGGATCTATTTTGTTGAGCGTAGATATCCGCTATTCCTGCGTATACTTCTGCCAAATCAGGCTTAATTTTCACTGCTTTGGCATAACAAGACATTGCTTCGGAAGTTTCGCCCATTCTTTGTAAGGCATTACCCCAAATCTTATAAGCTTCTGCCATGTTAGGCTGAATTTTGATAGCTTGTTTACAGGCTAGTGCAGACTGTCCCCATTCTTGTTGCTCTAAATGATCTAATGCTTTTTGGAGATACACCTGTGCTGTTTCCCAATCAATATCTTTAGCTTGTTCGGGGTTAATAGCTTTGAGATGAGGCGGAGACTTAGGAGATTTACTAGATACCGTGGCAAATTCTACTTCAGATAAGGAAGACATCCTCGCTGCTGGTACTTGAGTCAAAGCAGAACCATTACTAACTAGAGGTTGAAAAGAAAATGCTGTTTCTTTCAGCTTGGGGAAGGGAATTGGTTCTCTTTTAGTTTGGGCAATACTAGCACGCCATAGTCGTTCTTTAGTATTTTCAGTTACAGCTTTAAGATTGATTGCCTGACGATAATAATTAGCTGCTTGTTCGACATTACCCTGATTTTTCAAGCCTGTAGCTAGCTTTTCGTAGGCTGCAGCTAAGTCTCCCTGCTGTTTCAAACGTCCTGCCAAAAGTTGTTTAATTTCAGGAGTTTGAGGGTTTTTTTCAATTGCCAAACCATATATTGCCAAAGCTTCACTCAATTTGCCCTGCTCCCACAAAGCGTTTGCGTGAGCAATTTGTGTTTTCCAAGATGGAGGTTCTTTTTTAGTACTAGTCGTTATTCCTTGAGTAAGAGGCACAATTGCAGAATCAGACTTGTCCCCAGATTTTACACGTAGAAGGTTTTTAAACAGCTTAAACATTAGCTAACCAAATTACTATATAGATATATTTACTTAAATTAATCTACTGACATCAAGACTTCACCATTATAAATAGTGTTTTCCCTAAAAGAAAGCCAACGTAAGTTGTAACTATCTCCACTTGCAATATAAAAGAATCAGTATTTATCAGTATTTACTTTTATATATTTAATTAAATTTTAAAAGCATTGTCCTAGATTTTACTGAATCTTTATCTTTTAGAAAATTAATAAGTGATATATTTTCAGATTTGGCACGTATGTAAATAAATTGTAGACAAATATTGATGCTCATATGTTCTGTCTTAACAATCAAAAAAAAAGAGCGAAAATACGCTCTTTAAATATTTTTTATTGAGTTATTAGTACTATTTTTCTACTTCAGATGACAAAATTATTATCGACAACCAAAAATTATTAATTAATTTGATTTGTTTCTTAGGACTTATTGATCAAATATTAAATTTCATCCCAACCACCAACACCAGATGACATCACATAAGATGTCACACCAGCTTCAAAAAAGTTTGCTTTTGTGTGACCATCTTTTTTAGTATCGGAAAATCTTTCCAAATGTCTGTAGGGACTCTTTTTGTATCGATCATCTGTATACAGAGGTTCTAATCCAATCGAGCGCAAGCGCATATTTGCCATGTATTTGGTGTAATGCTCGGTACTTTCTTCAGTAATGCCTAACACGCTGTCGCCAATAATATGATTTGTCCAACGACATTCATGTTGTACTGCAGTATCAAACATTTCATAAATTTGCTCAACAGAGTGAGGAAATAACTGCATCGCTTCTGGCATTAACTTTTGATACAGTCTTACGTGAGAAAGTTCGTCGCGGTTGATCATTTTAAAAATATCCGCGCTACCAGGCATGAGCATTCTCGAAGCTAGATTGTAAAAGTAAATAAAACCGTTATAGAAATAGATTCCCTCTAATAAATAATCTGCCAAAAGAGAAACAAAGTAATTTTCGGGGGTAGGATGATCAACGTATTTTTGATAGATCCCCGCAATAAACTCACAACGTTCTGCCAATACTTTGTCCGTGCGCCAAAAATCGTATACGGTGCTACGGCGATCGCCTGGAATTACTGTTTCAATAATGTATTGATAGCTTTGGTTGTGCATCCCCTCTTGAGAAATTTGTTCTGCCATACAGACGCTAACTTCTGGGGCGGTAACGCAGCTTTTGATGTGGGGAATATTACAAGTTTGTACCGAATCTAAAAAAGTCAAATAGCTTAAAATACCGTCGTAGGCACGACGTTCGTCTTTAGTTAAATTGGCATAGTCGGTTACATCTTGGGTTAAGTCTAGTTTCTGTGGAATCCAGAAATTTTCGCGCATCTGCTGATATAAACCAACTGCCCAAGAATAACGTACATCGTTTAACTGCATGAGATTGGTAGTATTACCAAACCAAATCGAACGATTTTCTACTTTGTCATCTCCACTTTTATTAAAAATGGGATTGGCTAACATTGTGTCTGGAGACTGAGATAAAAATGAAGTCATCTAAAAATTTGATTTAAACTCAACGCTATATACGGTGTTATAGCCTAGCAAAAATTCGCTGAAAACACTAGATTCAATTAGGATGGATCGAGATTTAGATAGGAAAACGCTTCATCATTGCTCCCGCATCTCTAGCATTGTTAGATAAAGTTGAGGAAATATTAGGAATTTGGGGAATCTGTGATAAAACATCCACAGTACGACGGAGCATTCTCACCACATCTCCTTCTGCTAAACTAACGCTTTCACAAAGCTCGTTCCAATCCATACCTAAAGCCCATTGTTCGCACAAACCGACTAACTGGTATTCTCTCCACACGGGTAAGCCGACTCCATGACGACGCTGCACTTGAAACAAACGAGTTCTAATTTCTTTGATGGAAAAAGATTCTTCAGCATTTTGTCGATCTTTAGTTGGTGAGTCTGTTTTTTTAACTCCCAATACTTCTAATACTTCTTTTGGTGGGGGAAAGTCACACCAAACATCAGCGCGAGGAGTTTCAATAATTAAGGCACAGACGGCTGCTGCTAGGTGATGGGCTTCAAGATGTTCTAATTCTCCAGAGACAAAGATTAGAGCTAACCAGAGTTCGTTATCACCGCGAATTGTAGCTGCTGCTTGTCCCAAAAAAGTAGGGCTATATTCATTAAGAGCTTCAAATTCTTGCAGTACCTTGATTAAATTTAAAAACTCTGACCAATAGTAAGACTGATTGGACTTTTGCTTTTGATATTTAATTTGTGTTTTTTGCAGTTTTTCCCGTAATTGCAGACGCTTATTATGTTTTTTTAACAGACGATTGGGATTCTTTACCTGCTGTACAGGATGTTCGTCAATTTTTTGGTTAATAGCATCCAGTCTTTGCTGTTGTTCGCTTACTTCTGCTGCAGGAGTTTGGGGAATTAAATAGTTGACAATTTGTTTAATGGCGATCGCTGTAGCTTCATCTCCTTTACGCCATTTTCCTAGTTTAAGATTGTCTAATGGGGGAATTTCAATCTCCTCTATTTCTGCTTGACTAAAAGCACCTTCATTAATTTCCGTGATATCAGCATTAGCTGCAATATACCAGTAGTTATCCGCTCCCAAACATAATAAATCCTTAGCCTTTGCCGAACCAGGAATCTTGGCTACCAGTACCGCTGCTAAGGGAGAATGCACCCGAATATGTTTGCCCTTTAACCCGACAATGCGACCAAGTTCTATTTGGGAAATCAATGGTTTAATTTTACTTTTGCGGGTAGCCTCTGCTTGCTGCTGCAAAATTTCTAATAGTCTTTGTTCTTCTTTGACTCTTTCTTTGAGTTTCTGGTAACTAGCTAGTTGCCCAGGAGAAATCGCAGCCAAAGCCACATCTAACTTAGCTAATTCGGTAGTAATTTCGGCGATCGCCGTTTGTTCGGGAGCGAGTCTTTTTTGTGATAAATATTCGGCAAAACTACGCTCTAATAGCTCTTTTACTTCTGGTAAACTGTATTTTTGCAAAAGGTTTAAGACCATGCCATAAGAAGGGGTAAACCAACTTCTTAATGGTTCGGCAGTGGAAGTAGCTAGAAATGCTGCCTCCTTTGCACCTTCAAAGGGCGTTTGGATCGTCACTACATGACCGACTTGATCTTTGCCTCTTCTACCTGCCCTACCTGATATTTGCAAAAATTCTGAAGGACTCAACATACTGTGTCCCCCATCGGTACGTTTAGATAATGCCGACATTACCGTAGTACGGGCGGGCATATTAATTCCTGCGGCGAGGGTGGCAGTAGCAAAGACAATCTTCACTAGCCCCATTTCAAACAGCCGTTCGACTAATTCTTTCCAAGCTGGTAGTAATCCTGCATGGTGAGAGGCAATTCCCCGCATCAAAGGTTCTATTTGGTCGATGCGCGCAATTTGGGAGCGATCGCATAAAAATTGCCAGAGTAGATATTTTTGGTTGGGGTTAGTTGCTAGATATACCGCTAAATCAGCTTCTGCATTGTCGTTGGCTGCTAAGTAATCTTTTAATAATTTGTATAATTCTGGATTTGAATCAGTAAAATGTTCCAAAACCGCCGTTTGTAGGTCGATATTATTACTCAAGAAGAAATACAGCAAAATATTTTCAATTTGTCTGCCTTCTTCATTGGTAACTAAACGTAAAGCATCGATAGTATCAACCGCTTTATCGCAACCCCGACGACTAAAGATGATGTAAATTGCAGGCAGCATATCTTTTGCTTGTAGCTGCTGCACTACCTGATAAATTTTGGGACAGTCTTTGACTTTGAGGCGTTTGGCTTTTTGACCTTTGCGGGGAGAAGTAGCTTTGAGCTTGGGATTGATTTGGGTTTCCTCTTGATTTAGGAGACGATGAAGCCCACGGCGATCGCAAAAATAATACCTAAGAGGTACGGGACGAAAATTGGAATTGATCAACTCGCATTCATAAGTGAGATCGCTATCTGAGTTGGAATTACGAACTTTGGCAATCCAATCAGTTAATTCTTGGGGATTACCAATAGTTGCCGAAAGAGCAACCAACTGTATTTGAGGCGGGCAGTAAATAATTGATTCTTCCCATACTGTACCCCGATAGCGATTACTAATGTAATGACACTCATCCAATACTACTGCCTCGACATCTTCTAAAGAAGTCCCCAACTGTCCGATAGGAGTTTCGTAAAGCATATTACGAAAAATTTCGGTGGTCATAATTACCACGCTGGCATTGGGATTAATAATTGTATCCCCCGTCAATAAGCCAATTCTTTTGCTTTCCCCTTCCCCAAACTGTTCCTGAAAATCTCTAAACTTTTGGTTAGATAAAGCTTTAAGGGGAGTAGTATAAAAGACTCGTTTGCCATGCTTTAAAGCCCGATGGATGGCATATTCCCCGATCAAAGTCTTGCCCGAACCTGTAGGGGCGCAAATTACGACAGACTTACCTGCGGACAAGGCTGCGATCGCCTGTTTTTGAAACTCGTCTAGTTCAAAGGGAAATAATTCTTCTAGGTTAAACTCTGAAATGGAGGCGATTGAATTCACAAGCTGTTTTATAAATTAGACTCTGGGTCACAAGGATCTATCGTAACTATATATATTGTGACATCTTTGTTTAATTTCTGACTTATGTTAGTTGAGATCGTTAAATAAATAGTTTGATTTATTTTGAACAGATGTAAGTTCGAGGATGATATTATGTACATATATCCTGTACAGATAGTCAAAAATGTTCCCTATATCAACTTCTTATACAGATGCTAGAAAAAATCTAGCTACACTATTGGATCGTGTAGAACGAGAAAATGCTGTTGCTTTAATTACCAGGAGAGGACACAAAGACATCGCTATTTTACCTGCAGAAGAGTTAATAGCTTTGACTGAAAGCTTACATTTATTGCGATCGCCTAAAAATGCCCAACGGTTGTTTGCTGCAATTGAAGAGTCTATAGCTAGGGACAGTCAAAGCGATCGGGATCTACCTGACGAAACTTTGAATCAGTTAATCGATGAGTGTCAAGAATAGAAAGGTTATATTTAACAAGCGATTCCGCGAAGATCTTAAGTGGTGGTTTAGAAAAGACAAAGCCAAGGCTGAGAAAATTTTAGACTTAATCGAATCGGCAACAGAAGATCCATTTCAAGGATTGGGAAAACCCGAACCCCTGAAGCATATAGCCAGCGGGGTATGGTCGAGAAGGATTACTCAAGAGCATCGACTGGTATATCGAATTACAGACCGTTTTATTGAGTTTTTGCAAGCTAGATATCATTACTAAAGGCAAAAAAATAGAAAGAGAGTCTCTCAAGTCAGAGCCAATAAAGGGCTTCGCCCTAGCTAAAAGCTGATTGATGAATAATCGACACCCGAATTCACGTTAATTAATCCATCGGTAGAGAGGATGCCTATTCCCTTTAGCCATAATTTTTTTTACCTGCTTTTCCAATTTTTGTCTTTCATCAGCAGGTAAACCCCAAATTAAATTACGACTTTGCCAAACTAAAACCGAAGTTGTCACCCCAATACAAAAAGCCAGACAGAGAGTAGGCAAGAAATTGAAGTGCAGCCCATAATATACTGCTGCCCAAGTAAAATAATCCCAACAAATAGCAATTTCTTCTCTCAAATTCCATAAGGCATAAACTCCCAAAGTTAGCCAGCTAGCCAGCACAAACAGCCAACGCCCATACATAGATAGCTGATAAAGTTTACTAACTTTTTTTTGAAAATTAGATTGAACTTTGCTCATTTTGGTTTTTTCTACTCCCTTAATTAATGACTATTGTGATGCGGGAGTATCTGTAACAACAACGGGTTTGTTTCCTTGACGATTTCGCCACCAAGCTAACAAAGTACTAGCAATGCAGATACTAGAATAGGCACCCAGAAGAAAGCCAATAATCAAAGCTAGGGCAAAGAACTTCAAGGTTTGTCCGCCAAAGAAGAAAATACCCAATAGTGGCAATAAAGTAGTTAAGGTAGTATTGATCGATCGCCCTAATGTTTGATTGACAGCATTGTCTACTATTTCATTAATTGTCTTATCGGGGTTCATTACCATGTTTTCGCGGATGCGATCGTAAATAACCACCGTATCGTTAACCGAAAAACCGATAATAGTTAGCAAAGAGACTAAAAAGAGGCTATCGGCTTCAAGCCCTAAAACTAAACCGAATAAGGAGAAAATACCTGCGGTAATAATCACATCATGAAACAAAGCTGCGATCGCAAATAAGGCATAATCAAATTTAAAGCGAATGCTCAAGTAAACAATAATGCCAAAAAAAGCGACTAATAGAGCCAATATTCCCGATACAAAGAGTTCTTCCCCCAAAGTTGGTCCTACAGAGTCAATTTGGACTGTATTACTGTCAAACTTCCCGATCGCCTGACCCAGATCACTAAGTAATTTACTACGGCGATCGCCATCGATATTTTCAGTCCGTACCGAAAGAATTTGTTTGTTGTCTCCTAATAGTTGAATACTACTATTGCCCAAGTTTTGACCGTCTAAAACTTCTCTTACTTGAGCAGTATCGATTGGTTCGTCGCAATTTTGAGCTACGGTACAGTCTCTAGCAATTTGGATACGAGTACCGCCAATAAAATCAATCCCTGGACGAATTGGTGCATTTAATCGGCTGAGAGAAAATACCATCATGGCAATACTGGCAACCATAGCAAATCCAGAAATTGCCCACCATAAGCCACGCTTGCTTGTAATACTAAAATTCATTTATCACTGATTACTGACTACAGATTACTGATTACTGACATTGAGATTGGGACAAAACAATTCTGGCTTTTGTCGGACTTTGGGTAAGCTAAGTACCACCAATAACATCAAGGTACGACTACAGGTAACAGCAGTAAACATACTGACCAAAACACCAATTAAAAGCGTTACCGCAAAACCTTTGACCAAACCCGAACCTAACCAGAGCAAAGCTACACAGGCGATCGCGGTAGTAACATTACTGTCCAAAATACTAGAAAATGCTCTAAAAAAGCCCGATTCGACCGAACGATACAGGGTTTTGCCTGCCCGTAGTTCTTCTCTAGTACGTTCAAAAATTAGTACGTTGGCATCTACTGCCATGCCGATACTAAGAATAAAGCCTGCAATTCCAGGTAGGGTGAGAGTAACCCCGACAAGAGCATAACAAGCAATGGTGAGCAAGGCATAAACAATCAATGCACCATTGGCAATCAATCCTGGTAGGCGATAATACACCACCATAAAAATTAGAACCAAAACCAAACCAACCAAGGCAGCAATAATACTACGACGAATACTATCTTGTCCCAGAGTAGCCCCTACAGTACGATTTTCTACCACAGCTACGGGAAAAGGTAACGAGCCACCTTTGATTTGAATACCCAAGTCTTTCGCCCCTTCTAGGTCAAAATTACCCGTAATTACTGCTCTACCGCCAGCAATCCCTGTATCGGCAAATTCTGGTCCAACTACAGGAGAACTAATTAAGTCATCATCTAAAAAGATACCAATACTACGCCCTGTACCTGCTAATTCTTTGGTTAGTTGAGCAAACTTTTTACCACCTTCTCGATCAAAATTAATCGCAACCTCATAACGAAGCCCCGTAGCATCGGGTTGTGGACGAGCATCGGTGAGGTTAGTTCCAGTCAAATCTACCGAGTCAAACAGCTGGGAAATTGCCTCGTTAGATTTAGCTAAAGATTGGTTAATTTCGGCTAGTTCAGCTGTATTTTCTGGAGTTTGTTCCTGTTGACTGAAATACTCTCGTTGTGCCTGTAGCTGTCGATTAACTTGAGACTCGGCAATAAAGTCGCCCTCTGTACCCTGTTTTTGCTGTTTAAATTCTAATTTAGCTGTTCCTTTTAAACGTCTTTCCGCTTCTTCAGGCTCGCTTTCTCCTGGTAGCTGAATCAGAATTTTGTTTTCCCCAACCGTTTGTACAGTAGTTTCGGAGACACCAAATCCATTGATGCGATTTTCCAAAACTCGCTGCACCGCCTGCACATCTTCTGCAGTGGGTTTGACATTGGGCTGTTCTTTGGTGGGGTTAACCTGAATGGTTAGTTGCGCCCCTCCTCTTAGATCTAACCCCAACTCTGGAGGAATTGTCGTTAAAATAGCGATCGCTGCTACGACCAACGCTAAAATTAAAATAATATAGGCTCTTTGTTTCTGCATTTACTATTTACCTGCCATGATAAATGCTATGATAAGCCTTTTTGGGAATCTTGCGAGGGAATCGTTTCAACTGATAAACATTCTAGTTCCTCACTTTATAAAACGTTTCTAAACTATGGCGATCGCCAACAAAACGCCAGTGCCAAGGTTCGTAACTAACCCCCTGTTCGTTATCAGGGGGGAAAGATAGTTCAAAGCTATATTTGGGGGCATTTTGTTTTAACCAAGCAAAGGCTGCCGTATCTGCAAAACTTGTTTCCAAATTAGTGGCGGGGGCATCACCATCACCAAGATCGATCGCATAACCTGTATGATGTTCGCTGTAGCCTGGAGGCGCGCTAACTTCTGCCCTTTTGCTTGCATCTTGGACTCTTTGTTCTTTGACTCCAAAAAATAATTGTTCTTGGGCTTCGGTAGTCCGAAAAGCTGAAATTGGAACTAAATTTACCCCATCTGCCCTAGCAGCTGCCTGCATTTGCTGAAATTTTTTGGCAGCAGCAGTGCGCATTTTTAGTCTATTATCGGCAGTAATTGATTCTAAGTCCGATTCTGGGGCAACATCATAAGGCAAATGTCCCAATAAATCGGTTTTACTAGGTATTGCTTTTTTTGGTGCGGAAACCCCCGATTGATTTTTGGCAATAGCTGGTTTTGTTGGCTGTGGTGCTGGTGAGTTTGGAGTATTAGAAGCAGGGGCAGTAGTTTCGGGGGCTGTATCCCGAACAACTAGATCTTGATCGGATTTTGGTTTAGGAGATAACAGAAACATTAATAATAAACCCCCGATACTCAAACACAAGACAGCAATAACTATCACGGGTAAGGATAAACGGGATTTTTCTGCTACTTCGATATTTTCTCGGATCGCCTCGGGAATTTCTATCTCATCCATAATTGAATCGAATCAACAACTAAATAACTCAGTGCAAATAAAATGTGAGACTTAAGCCAATAACAGTTTAGATCATAGCTTCGTTAGTTTTTTGAGCCACATTATCTTTGATCGCTGCCTGACAAACAGCCTGGGCGACTGCGGTAGCAACTCGGCGATCGAAAACAGAAGGGAATAATATGTTCGCGATCCAAATCGTCGTCGCTAACTAAAGTGGCGATCGCTTTGGCTGCTTCTAAATACATATTGGTAGTGATTGCGGTTGCCCGACAATCTAATGCACCACGGAAAACTCCAGGAAAGGCTAACACATTATTAATCTGGTTGGGGTAATCACTACGTCCTGTTGCCATAACTGCTACGTCATCGTAAATTAACTCTGGCTGAATTTCGGGAATAGGGTTTGCCATGGCAAATACAATAGGCTGGGCTGCCATGTTATAGACCATTGCGGGGCTAACTACCCCTGGCGCACTAACTCCCAAAAATACATCGGCGTTTTCCATAGCATCTGCCAGACTACCGCTAGTTTGTACGGCAAATTCTAACTTTTGAGGGTTCAAATCCTCTCTTTGTTTGGAGATAATTCCTTTGGAGTCACAAATTACAATTTTGCTCACTCCTGCTTTTTTCAAGAGTAGGGCGATCGCAATTCCCGCAGCCCCCGCGCCATTAATTACTATTTTAACCTCTGATATTTCTTTTCCAATCAATTTAAGCGCATTATACAACGCCGCTAAAACTACAATAGCCGTACCGTGTTGATCGTCATGAAACACTGGTATATCCAGTTCTTGTCTCAACCTTTTCTCAATTTCAAAACAGCGTGGGGCAGTAATATCTTCTAAATTTACCCCGCCAAACACAGGGGCAATTTGCTTGACAACCTTAATAATTTCTTCCGTATCTTGAGTGTCCAGGGCAATAGGAAAAGCATCAATTCTGGCAAATTCTTTAAACAATAAAGCTTTACCTTCCATTACGGGTAACGAAGCTTCTGCACCCAAATTACCTAAACCTAATACCGCGCTACCATCAGTGACTACTGCTACAGTATTACTTTTAATTGTTAAATTGTAGACCTGTTCGGGGTCTTCGGCGATCGCCCGACAAATTCTCCCCACCCCAGGAGTATAAGCCATTGCTAAGTCTGACTGAGACTGGAGAGGTAGTTTACTTACAACGCTGATTTTCCCACCTTGATGGATGGCAAAAGTGCGATCGTCGTGACTAATTACCTTAACGCTAGGTAAATTTTTAATCGCCTCTAAAATTTCATCCCCTTGTTCGGTACTAGAAGCGTCAATCAACAACTCGCGCTGGGTATACTTATGATTGCGCTGTAGCAGGACAATATCTCCCAAACTACCACCAAGAGATGCGATCGTACTCATAATGGAAGCCAATGAACCAGGACGGTTAGGAATTTCCAACTCAATTTTGAGGCTAAAGCTAGCACTAGGGTTTAAATTTACCATTTACCATTATTTATCTATGTTGCGAAGTAAACTATTGTAAGGCTTTTCTCTTCTGAAAAACTGCTCTAGTAAGCCCACGTGAGAAATTAATCCCCGAAGCCAATTCTATCGGGAATAAAAACTGTTAAGAGAAATACAATTTAATTATTCTATGCCCACCCTACAGTATTCCTACTACTCACTACTTGTATAGGCGAACGCCATTCGCCCCTACTCGCTACTCGTACGGGCGGTTCGCGAACCGTCCCCTACCTACTCACTACTCACTTATGATGCATAGCTTTATTCCTCCCCACCGCTATTTTCCGTATTTAACTTGGACAGAAATAGAACAAATGCCCAATAAAGAAAATGTGGTAATTGTCCAACCTATTGGCGCGATCGAACAACATGGTCCTCATTTGCCGATCGCCGTTGATTCTGCTATTAGTATGGGGGTACTGGGCAAAGCTTTGTCACAGTTGGATGAAGAGATTCCCGCCTATGCTTTGCCTTGTTTGTATTATGGTAAATCAAATGAACATTCTGGTTTTCCTGGCACAATTACTCTTAGTGCTACTACCCTCTTATCTGTAATTAGAGAAGTAGCTACTAGTATTTATCGTTCGGGTTTTCGCAAGCTAATATTAATGAATTCTCACGGAGGACAACCACAAATTATGGAAATAGCTGCCAGGGATCTCCATCAAGAACATCCCGATTTTGCAGTATTTCCTTTATTTACCTGGCGCGTACCCAATCTTGCAGGAGATTTAATAACAGATAAAGAGAAAGAATATGGTATTCATGCAGGAGATACCGAAACCAGCATCATGCTCTCTCTATTACCCGAACAGGTCAAAATGGAACAGGCTGTAAAAGAATATCCCCAGGGTTTACCAGAAGATAGTTTACTCGATATGGAAGGTAAGTTACCTTTCGCTTGGCTAACCAAAGAATTGAGTCAAAGCGGAGTAATGGGAGATGCTACTGTCGCTACTAAAGAAAAAGGCGATCGCATCTTAGAATCAGTTGCCGATGGTTGGGTACAAGTTCTTAAAGATGTTTATCGTTTCCAACAACCAAACATTAAAACAAGTTAGTCAAGCGGACTATACTTATCTGAGTAAAATAATAGCTCGCTCTTTCTCTTGTTGCGCTCAAAATCAATGAAATCACTATTAATGTTGGGATGTATTGTAGTTGGTATCAGTAATATTGCTCCTACATTTTTATTTCACTCCAATTCTACTCAGCTTTTAGCTCAAACTAATCCTTCTTCACCAACCCAGACTAGTCCTTTGGTTTCGGCTGGAACTAATTTAGTACGTTTAGAACGCTATCAAATTGAATCAGAAATGGCGATTACGGGAGATATTCCTGGTACGTCTTTTGCATCAGTAGCTAGAGTAAATAGTAGTGTTGAATCACCAAGCAAAATTAATTCCCAAATAACTTTTATTAGTCCCAATGGTTTAGAAGGAAAGACTTATCAGGTTGTATCTGATGGTAGTCAGGTATGGATCTATAACGCGGCGACTAACCAATATTCGGTGAGCGAACTAAAACAGTTTTTACAAACTAGAGAAGGATTTTTGATTGGTACATTGTCTCATTTTTATCTGACTACTCGTAGCAATATCGGTAGTTCGACTATTGCAACTAATCTTTTAGCTAGTATTCCTGAAGACAGACTAGTGCGATACTTTCAAATATTTTCTCAGATCAATTTGCAAAATTCGGTAATTAAAGATGAAACTATCAACGGAAAAAATTATCAAGTTTACGATCTCAATGCTAGCAATCAAGGATTTGAAACAACTGCTTATGTCAATCTTGAGTCAGCAACTATTGAACGAGTTGATTTATCGGGAACCAAAGATGGTTTGCAGCTAGCCAGCCAAGAAAAAATATTAAATCAAAATCTTCCCGATTCAATTCCCCCAGAAACATTTAGTTTTTCTCCTCCTGAGGATGCAGAACAAGTAACACAGCAAATTATGATTCAGCCATTTTAAATAGTTATAAATTAGTGTGAAAAAATTACCAATAACATTATCTGCAGTTATTAGTTTTTTTGACCAAATAATTATAAAATTTCAACACGAACATATTACAAAAGTACAATTAAAAGTGGCGATCGCATCCTCATCTAAGTACCGATATTGTGGCTTATTTATAGTTGGAATTTTATTATTTATTCTAATTGAACCAGCAGTAGCTCAATTGCCCAGAGCTAATCAAAATAGAGATTTATATTCACTTTGGCTAATTGCCGCTAGTATCCTGGTGTTCTTTATGAATGCGGGTTTTGCCATGTTGGAATCGGGTTTTTGTCAGGCAAGAAACTCAACCAATGTTTTAGCCAAAAATCTAATTATCTTTTGTACTTCGACTATGGCTTTTTGGTCGTTGGGTTTTGGTTTGATGTTTGGTGATGGCAATAGCTGGATCGGACAATCGGGGTTTTTCTTTCAGGCATTTGAACCACCTTTTCAAGAAAGTTTGAACAATGGCTTTGAAGTTTTACAAATACTTTATCGAGATCAACCTGGAATACTAATATTTTTATTTCAGTTGATGTTTGCCGGGACAACTGCAACTATTATTTCTGGTGCGATGGCAGAAAGAGTTAAATTTTGGGCTTTTTTTGGTTTCTGTTTTTGTTTAATTGCGATCGCTTATCCCATAACTGGTCGTTGGATCTGGCATCCTGATGGCTGGCTGGCGGGGATTAACTTTCTAGATTTCGCTGGCTCTACGGTAGTCCATTCTGTCGGCGGAATGGCAGGATTGGTGGGAGCAATATTAATTGGACCCCGTCGAGGATGGCAGGGTTTCAATCCTGATGCAGCTACGGGTAATCAATTTATGTCTGAGCCAAAACACTTTGATTATTACAATCTTTCCCTTTCTACTTTGGGATGTCTAATTTTATGGTTAGGCTGGCTTGGTTTTAATGGAGGATCGGCAAAAGCGATCGCTCATGTTCCCCATATAATTGCTACTACTATGCTAGCAGGAGCATCAGGGGGCATTTTTGTATTGTTACTTAGGGGTATCCGCAATCAAAAGCCGAGCTTGGGCTTAGTCATTAATGGCATTTTGGGAGGTCTAGTCAGCATCACCGCAGCTTCTGTGTACGTTAATTTAGCCATGGCTGTAGTTATTGGTGCTGTTAGTAGTTTGTGGATTATTTTAATTGCAAGACTCTTAGAAGAGTTGAGAATTGACGATCCTGTAGGGGCAATTCCCGTTCACTTGGGCTGTGGTATTTGGGGGACTTTTGCAGCAGGTTTATTTGCCAATCAGGTGGAACCTTACATCAATCAACCGATAGTTAGGTTAGAGCAAATTATGGCGCAAGTTGTAGGTATTATTGCGGTAAACATAACTACCCTAATTTTAAGCCTGATCTTCTGGCTGGCGATCGGTTTGATACTATATGCTTTAGAATCTCTAAATTTAGCTCTAAATTCCGCTTCTGGGATAGTACCTACTGTCCATGCAAATAGTACTTTGAATAATCCCAATTTACCTAAAAATATTTTCAACCGCTATTTTTATTTAGCCTGCCAAGCTCTTCGAGTTTCTCGAGAAGAAGAAGCACAAGGTAGTGATGGCACATTCTCTTAATATTTTTTATCAAATAACTTAGTAATCTCGATCGCAGCGATCGAGCAGATTGGTCAATAAGCTAAATCATATATTCTATGATTATTTTTCTTTGATGAAATTAACTCACAACCTATTTAAAAACAACTTTTTATTGATGATCCAAGTAACTATTGTTAGTTGCTGTTTAATTTCTGTTTCTAAGTCTGTTTTAGCCAGTGAATGTCCCTACACTAATTTTATGGTTATTGATGGACGATGCGTCAATTTAGATCCACAAATGAAAACAAAAACAAAAAATAATAAAGTAGCTAACCCTTTGTCAGAGTTAGACGAGCTAACTGGTTCTAGTATTGCCACCTATGGTTCTTTGTTATCTTTATTGGGTGGAAGTGTGGCAGGGTATAAATTTTTGGTTAGAAGGTAGAAAGCTTGTTGGCGATACCTTCGGTCACTATTAGCTTTTTGAGCCTCGCCTTAATTCTTTAGCTCGTTTAATTTTTTTACTGAAGATTGTAGAAATATAATAAAGACCCCCCTCCAATTAAAATAACTCCTTATTTCTCTCTTCTACAAGAAGCAATTAAAGGAGGTGGAGAGGGGCTGGGAGAGAGGTTAAACAGGCATACCCAAAATCTCTTCAATTTTAGGCATTTCTTCGATTGGAATCACCCTGCCTTCATCTTCAAAATTCTCAATTTGGTCAAAGTTAAGGTAACGATATAAATCGCCTTCAAAGGGTGCAACTTTCTCTTTCACTACTGCCATATACTCTTGCACTGTAGGAATTTTACCCAACAAAGCACAGACAGCAGCGAGTTCGGCAGAACCTAAGTAAACCTGTGCGCCTTTGCCCATACGGTTGTTAAAGTTGCGGGTAGAAGTAGAAAAGACAGTAGCATTGTCTTCCACGCGGGCTTGATTTCCCATACAGAGGGAACAGCCAGGCATTTCGGTACGTGCGCCAGCAGCAGCGAAGATACCATATACGCCCTCTTCGCGGAGTTGTTTTTCATCCATGCGAGTAGGAGGACAAATCCACAAACGTCCTTTGATTACGCCTTCACCTTCTAAGATTTTGGCAGCAGCACGATAGTGTCCGATGTTAGTCATACATGAACCGATAAATACTTCGTCTACCTTATCTCCTGCACATTCTGACATTAACTTGACGTTGTCAGGATCATTAGGTGCAGCGACAATGGGTTCTTTAATTTCATTGAGGTTAACTTCGATAGTATCTGCATATTCCGCATCCGCATCCGCAGACATCAAACTAGGATTAGCTAACCACTCCTTCATTTTACCGACGCGACGCATAATAGTACGACCATCGCCATAACCACGGGCTACCATGTTGGTTAGCAGTGCGACATTAGAACGTAAGTATTCGGCGACAGTTGACTCGCTGAGTTTGATTGTACTTCCCGAACAAGAACGTTCGGCAGTAGCATCGGTAAGTTCAAATGCCTGTTCTACTTTCAAGTCGGGTAAACCTTCCATCTCCATTACGCGCCCGTTAAAGACATTGATTTTGTTTTCTTTGGAAACAGTTAATTTACCCTGTTGAATAGCTACCCAAGGAATAGCATTAACAATATCTCGTAGAGTAATTCCAGGCTGTAATTCTCCAGTAAAGCGTACCAAAACAGATTCGGGCATATCCAAAGGCATTACCCCTAATGCTGCTGCAAAGGCTACCAAACCAGAACCTGCAGGGAAGGAAATACCTAAAGGAAAACGAGTATGGGAGTCTCCCCCTGTACCTACAGTATCTGGTAACAACATTCTGTTTAACCAGGAGTGAATAATGCCGTCTCCTGGGCGCAATGCTACCCCACCACGAGTGGCAAAGAAGTCGGGTAAGTTTTTATGGGTATCAATATCTACAGGCTTGGGATAGGCTGCGGTATGACAGAAGGTTTGGAGAGTTAAATCGGCATTGAAGCCAAGACAGGCTAGTTCTTTTAATTCGTCTCGCGTCATTGGCCCTGTAGTATCTTGAGAACCAACGGTAGTCATTAGGGGTTCGCAGGAAGTACCAGGACGAACTCCAGGTAAACCTGATGCTTTACCCACCATTTTTTGTGCCAAAGTAAAGCCTTTGCCCGTATCTTCGGGTATGGAGGGGCGAGTAAAGATTTCGGATACGGGTAAGCTCAATGCTTGCCTAGTTTTATCGGTTAATGCACGACCAATAAGTAATGGTATTCTACCGCCAGCTTGTACTTCATCGACAATAGTCTCAGGTTTTAGTTTGAAGGTAGAAATAACTTCGCCAGATTCGCTGATAATTTCGCCTTTGTAGGGATGAATAGTGATTACATCGCCAGTGTTTAATTTACTAACATCGCATTCGATGGGTAATGCACCAGAATCTTCGGCAGTATTGAAAAAGATCGGGGCAATTTTATTACCTAAGATGTAGCCACCCGCTTTTTTATTAGGAACAAAAGGTATTTCTTGCCCAATATGCCACAATACGGAGTTAATCGCCGATTTACGAGATGAGCCAGTACCAACTACATCGCCTACATAAGCAACAGGATGACCTTTTTCTTTTAATTTGGCAATAGTATCTAAGCCATCGGGCATTTTAGACTCCAGCATGGCTAAAGCATGGAGAGGAATATCGGGGCGAGTTGTAGCGTGGGGTGCGGGAGAAAGATCGTCGGTGTTAGTTTCTCCTGGTACTTTAAAGACAGTAACTGTAATGGCTTCGGCTGGTTTATCACGAGAAGTAAACCACTCCGCATTTGCCCAAGAATTAATTACTTGCTTGGCGTAAGTATTAGTATCGGCTAGTTCTAGTACATCATTGAAAGCATCAAATACTAATAAAGTTTTGCTCAATGCTTTGGTAGCTTCTGTTGCGATTACATCATTATCGGATTTTAATAAATCTACTAAAGATTGGACGTTATAACCACCCATCATAGTACCCAATAAGAAAACTGCATCTTGAGCAGAAATTACAGGACACTTAATCTCGTCTTTGGCTACCCCAGTCAAGAAACCAGCTTTCACATAGGCTGCATCATCTACACCAGGAGGAACTCGATCGCGCAATAATGATAACAAGTCTTTTTTTTCTGCTTCGGGAGGATTTTTAAGTATTTCACACAACTCGGAAGTTTGTTGTGCGGTTAAAGGTAATGCAGGAATGCCTAATGCTTCTCTCCCCGCCGCCTGTTTTTTATATTCTTCTAACATTTAGTAGTTCTCCTCTCTATATCTAGATCCTTGACAGGATATATTGTCTCATCCGATCTTGTTCGATCTCTGTTTTTGATGAGCATTATTTCTAATGTATCGAGAATTTAGGTTGATTGGCTACGGGGTTGGTTGGGGTTTGATTATTGGGCGTTGCTGGATCGAGGTTTGATTATCTAACTTGCGATCGCTAACTTGAAACAAGATTTCCTAAAAATGAATTGTCGCATTGGTAAGTCAACCAGAAATAATACCCTAAGTAGGGGAGCTTGATGAGCTTGAAACCTTTGTCAGTAGAGAAAAAAGCGGCAAGATCCCGCGTCATAATCTTAAAATGGGTAAAAGTATATATTAAATCTGTCTGAAAAAACCTATGATGACTATCACCCCACTGATCTCCGAATTTACGGCGATTGGCGAATTAAAAAATTTGACTGTCAAATCTGATGGACGAGTCAAGTATCTTTTATTATCTACAGAAGGAAAAGAGTACTCGATCAAAATACCAAAAGGTCAACCAAAAAAGCTGATTCGTCAGTTAGAGCCTGGATGTGAAGTAAAAATAACGGGAATACTCAAGCAAAAACCCAAAAAAGAACGGATTGAGTATAAAGCAAACTCAATTAAATTATTAACAGCACCCGCTACCAAAGTTACTCAACTAAAAGCTCCTAAAGCTAAATTATCATCTCGAAAATCATCTAAATCATCAGCCAAAATCTTAATTTGTAAAAAGTCTAACTGTTGGAAGAAAGGAGGTAAAGCAAGCTATGAAACCTTAAAAACTGAGTTAACTCAAAAGGGTATAGCTGAGGAAGTAGATATTAAACTTACAGGATGCCTTAGCAAATGCAAAAAAGCACCCAACTTGATTATGTTGCCTGACAAAAAACATTATTCAAAAGTTAAGCCAAAGCAAGTAGGTACAATTGTGGAAAAACACTTATCCTAACACTGCTGTAGATTTGTCAAAAGTGGAATCAAACTTTATTTCAGTATCGGGAATAATCAAACCAGGTTACCAGGTAGCGTCAGGACAAGCAAAAGATAGTCCCTACGAACAAGGAACAATTGCCATGCAGTTACCTTTTTTTCGCAATCTGGGTCTAGATTTGAGTAATTTCTTTCGAGGAACGTTAAATATTTCCCTGGCGCCCCATAGTTTTAAAATAGTCCAGCCAAAATATACCTTTCCTTTGGTAAAGTGGCATCCCAACTATGAGGCAGAAACTTTTTCTTTTTCTGCCTGTCAGTTAGTTTATTTGGATCGTATTTATACAGGATTGATTTATTATCCCCATCCCGAAACTAAACTCGGTCATTTCCAAGACGATACGATTATTGAAGTAATCGCGCCACCAATACCTAGCATTAAATATAGTGATGCGATCGAGTTAAAAGTGATTCCAGATGAAATTAAAATTATTTTTAACGAGTTGTGAGAGAATTCGCGTTCCAAGCTTAAAGTGCGATTGGTTGTTGTGAAACCTAGATAAATAGGGGGATACAACTATCGCGACTCGAATTGGCAACATCAGACTACTTTCAAGCTTCTTTTCCCAATTTATGGTCGGAATTCTCGGCTTATGTGAAGTTAACAGATAATAATGATTGATTTACCAACCAATTAGATAACGACTATTTTTTTTAAGCACTGCTTTAAGACAAAAAGCGATCGCCATCGAACCCAGAGTCGCGATCGCTGTAGCGACAATTAAAGTGATTAAGTTGCCTTGGAAGCTGATATTTAGCCTAGATAATACTGCATATAGAATACTAATGAAAAATGGATGTATAAAGTAAATTGCAAAACTAGTCTCGGCAGTCTTATTAATGGCAGTGATATTCGTGTCTTCGTAGTTATCTAACCAGGACATAAACAAAAAACACAGACAAATCTTTTGCAGTAAATTGACATCTGGAACGGTAAGCGATAATAACTCTTTATGAAAATTTCCTGTTTGATTAAATACTAAAACCTGAATTAAGCCTAAAGCGATCGCAGCTAAAACTAAGACTACCTTTTTTTTATTATCTTTGAGATAAGCATAGATCTTTTTGTGATTAATTGAACTCCAAACCCCAATTAAATAGACGGGAAAGAAATAGATCAAAGAGTGAACCGCATTAAGGTTTTCAATGGGTCGATGAATAATCATTGAGATAGGTATCAGAAAGAAAATAAACCACAATACCTTATTCGACTTAATAATCCAGTTTACTAAAGGCGAAACTGCAAATAGTAGCATAGCCATCGGAATATACCAATAAGCAAAAATCACCCTACCCGTAATCAAATACCAAAATATTGCTAAAAAAGGTTGATTCCGTAACTCATCTGGTAAGTATTCACCTCCTCCATTAAGAAAAATCGTACTCAACACAGGAACTAGAGAAAATAATAAATATGGTAACAATACATACTGCGCCTTTTTGAGCATGAATTTTTGGTAGTTGAACCGAGGATAAAAAATATGATTGTATAAAAATCCTGAAATGAATACAAAATAAACTGTACCGTTGAGACTCAGAGCATAGATAAATTCTCCCAAAGTACTAGATACTTTCCATTGAGCCAAATCGAAGGAGTGACCCAAGACAATTAAAATAATTGCCAGTCCTCTAAAATAATTAATTGAGTTAATAAATTTTTTCTTTTTTGGGGGAGCTTGAGTAACCATTCGCAACTAAAAAAAGTAAATGAAATAGGAATAAAATTAAAAATAGAAATTTACAATAGCCCTAATATTGATGTTACATGAATATTTACAGCTGTTGCCAAATAATAGTCAATATTATGTTTTTAAATAGGCAATCGATGCCTTTAAGATAGTACTTTTCAGTGGAAATATCTTGAATTTGAGATTTAGTAATTTATCATCAGTTTTTGCAGCATACAATAAAAACCTCAGTTTTTTACAGTATAAATCCGTAAATTCACTAAAAACTTAGATTGATTTTCCTCTACAGCGGGTTTTGCATCAAGTAAGAACGATGAAAAACTGCCTCCCAATATCTAAATATTGGGAGGATTAAGACATTTGAAATATCGTTCAAAATATAATTTAATTAAATTTTTAGCTAATAAATTGTTGAAACAGGAACTTATACTGGCAAAATCAATTCAAAACAAATAGTAAATTTATTGATAATAGTGACGCTCTCAGTATGTTAAATATTAATTTGACTTTACCGAAATTAGATAAAATATATATTCGTTTGGTGAGAGGTAGCTTATTAGCAGGGATTGGCTTGACTTTTGGCTTAATTCCTGAGATTTCTACCCAATCACCAGCTGTTACTTTTAGTATTAACGCTTATGCCCAAGAATTTACCCTCGAAGAGACTAAAAACTACGCTAAAGCAGGTTACGAAGTAGAACTATTGAGGAGAGAAGTATATCAGCAAATCAAGACTATAATTAATCAGCCACCACCAAATATTGTTTGCGATCGCCAAGAAACCTTACAAGATTTAGATCCCAATATTCGCGATCTGGCAAATCGCTACTGTAGTCAATCATTACAGATTGTCGAACAAAATAATTTAAGCATCGATCGCTTTAATGAATTGAAGAGTTATTACGATCGTCGAGATAGTTTTTATCAGCAGGTACAAAACGTTCTACTCAAACTACAAAATTAAAAATTAAAAATGACCTTAACTTGTTCCTAAAAATATTAGAAGTTAAGGTCATCTAAATTTAACCAGACAAAAATGGAGCCGAGCAGAGTCGAACTGCTGTCCAGATCAGCTATTCACTTGCTCATTCGTTCACAGGTTTAGCTCCTCTAATCCTCGGAGCGAGAACCACCTATTATCCCTGATGGTAGGATTCTTTGATAAAGTCTTTTCCTATTGGTCTACCAAAGAAAACCAATAAGAGCATCCGTTGGGGTTTTGTCTTTAGCTCTTAACGGAGTCAAACTAAAGACGAGCAAATCTGAAAAGTTTTTTCTAGATTTATGCAGTTACTGCACAACGCTCAAATTTTACGATGTTATTTGCATCTATATTTAAGTTTGAGTCTGGATTAACGAGAGAATACTCACTCTCGACCTGAATCACGAGTTAGTTTTTACTAACCTGTCGAAACCTTTACGGCCCCCTGAATTATTTAACATTGAACATTTATCATTAAGCAATGTTTCGCATTCAATGTTTGTAATATTGTCATTGTAGCTAATTTTTTGCTATTTAACTCAGAAAATCAAATTTTAAACATTACAAAACATTGAGTAGTGCAGTAATTGCGACATCTGAGATTGAGATTCGTTTTAAACTATAAAATTCTAGGTTTTAAATAGAATAAAATTGTCAGTCTTAGTATAAAAAATCCTATGTTTCCTATCAATCGTCCCCGTCGCTTGCGCCAACACCCCCAACTACGTCGCATGGTTCAAGAGACGTTAGTTACCCCAAGCGATCTGATTTATCCTTTGTTTGCCGTACCTGGTGATTCTGTAGCCAAAGAAGTTGTTTCCATGCCTGGGGTTTATCAGCTTTCGGTAGATAAAATCGTTGAAGAAGCTAAAGAAGTATACGATCTGGGAATTCCTGCAGTAATTCTATTTGGTATTCCTAGCGATAAAGATAATGATGCTACTGGTGCTTGGCATGACTGTGGTATTGTCCAAAAAGCTGCAACCGCGATTAAAGAATCTGTTCCTGAGTTATTGGTTATTGCCGATACCTGTCTTTGCGAATATACACCCCATGGACATTGTGGTTATCTAGAAACAGGTGATTTGACAGGTAGAGTATTAAACGATCCTACTCTAGAACTTCTGAAAAAAACCGCCGTATCTCAAGCAAAAGCGGGAGCAGATATTATTGCTCCTTCAGGAATGATGGATGGTTTTGTTAAAGCTATTAGAGAAGGTTTGGACGAAGCAGGATTTATTAACACCCCTATACTTTCCTATGCTGCCAAATACGCTTCTGCTTATTATGGACCATTCCGCGATGCAGCCGAATCTGCACCTAGTTTTGGCGATCGCCGTACCTATCAAATGAATCCTGCTAACGGCACCGAAGCTATTAAAGAAATTGAGTTAGATATTGCCGAAGGTGCGGATATGTTGATGGTTAAACCAGCTTTGTCCTATATGGATATTATTTGGCGAGTCAAAGAAGCCACTAACCTTCCTGTGGCTGCCTACAATGTTTCGGGAGAATATTCTATGGTCAAGGCTGCTGCACTTAATGGCTGGATCGATGAAAAAAAAGTTACCCTAGAAACTCTAACTAGCTTCAAACGTGCGGGTGCAGATCTGATTCTGACCTATCACGCTAAAGATGCAGTACGTTGGCTGGCAGAATAAATTTGCCAACTCTAAAGATAAATACTCAATAATAGATGATAAATGCTCAATGAAGTTAGCGCTCGCCATAGGTTAATTAGTTTCTACACAAACCCTATTGGCAAAAAAATCATTACTGGAGTCACGGGGTTGGGTTTGTCTTTGTTTATCTTGTTTCATGCAGGAGGCAATTTAACCCTGCTAGCTAGTACCAAAGCCTACAACCAGTTAGCCCATTTTCTAGATAGTTTGGGTATTTTGCTTTATGTGATTGAGTTTGTTTTATTGGGTTTGGGCATCTTCCATGCTGTAGTGGGAATTACTATTAGATTAAACACTTTCCAAGCAAGACCAATTGGCTACAGCCAAATTAAAAGTGCAGGCGACCCTAGTAAACAGTCTCTTAGTTCCCGTAGCATGATGGTTACAGGGTCAATCTTGTTAGGATTTCTTATCCTGCATTTAGCCACGTTTAAATTTGGCACTTACTACACCACCGTGATTAATGGTGTAGAGATGCGGAATTTATCCCGTTTGGTAATTGAGAAATTTCATGACCCCCTGTACGCTTTTGGTTATGCAGGAGTCATGATTATGTTGGCGGTACATTTACGTCACGGTCTTTGGAGTGCCTGGCAATCAATTGGCGTACTCAACTCTAAGGTCAGTCCTTTAATTTATACCTTGGCTCTTATCTTAGCGATTTTAATAGCGATCGCCTTTATTATTTTACCTCTGAGTATTTATTTTGGTATTATTCCAGCCTAATCAAAAACTATAGCTAGAAGCCAAGTTCTACAGAAAAATCACCCTGTTGACCTCGGTTTTCAAGACCCTCAATAATGGCTTAAGCTAGATCGTACTCATCATCAAATACACAACCTGCCAATTCCTGACGCTTGAGATGTCCTAAAGGATACCGAGCACGCATATAGCCACTGATCTTTAACTCGGTTCATCTCAGGAAAATAGGAAGGAAGGAAAAATAAAACCAACCCTTGTTTTTCCAAGATCTCAACGCGCTGTTTGACAATATTGGCGCGATGAATCGAAGTATTATATCGATATTTTCTCAGCGACTAAATTAAGAAGTGAGTGCGAAGCGAAATATTAAAGTGAACACCGATAGCGAAGATACCATCTAACATTCAAAGGAATAATTTCAGGTAGAAAATGTCGCCATTTAAGAGATTTCGGATTCATCAAGCTTGAGCTTCTAATAGTAATTAGATACTAATAAATTGTCCATTCAATTTCTGGTAACACTGCTTAAAATAATAACTTTTTTTAAAAAATGAATCCAAACGCTTATCTTAAACGTATTAACAATAGGGAACTTATAACTAATTTTTTGATAGCAATATTTAGGGATCGCAATTAATAAAAAATGAATGTTACTAAAGCTAGTATTCATAATATTTGCTCATAAATGAGTACATTTACGGCAAATTACGTATAAAAATAAGTAATAAAACTAGTTTTAAAAACAGCTTTTTTGCCATACTTATGAAGGAGGCGATATTGAGTGCAACAGATTTAATATCGACGCATTGATAGCAAAATCTTATAAACTTGGCATTTTCATAAACCTATGTCCCACGAAAAGTTATTGGAGGCGATCGAACAGCGATTATTTGATCGCGATTTAAATTCTTGCGAACGCTATATTTTTGAGAAGTCTTGGGAAGGAGAGCGATATAGCACAATTGCTCAAGAGGCGGGATACGATCGCAACTATATCAAACAAATTGGTGCAAAGTTATGGTCGGAGCTTTCGACCGCTACAGGGAAGAATATAACCAAGAAGAATCTACGAATTGTGCTGAACAATGTTAAAGTGTCAGTCCCCGAAACTGCTGCTGTAAAGCAACGTCATCCCCAACCATATGTTGCTAATACTACTCAAGATCTGAGTCTAAAATTTCCTTCTAGTCCCGTTGCGCAAAATTCATCTCTTTACGTCAATCGCCCTCCAAATGAAGCTATTGCTTGCCAAGAAATCGAACATCCAGGCTGTTTATTAAGAATTAAAGGGGCACGCAAAATTGGCAAAAGCTCTTTATTGAATCGAATTTTAGCTCATGGTACTGCTAAAAATTATGCTAGTGTTACTGTTGATTTCCAAGAAGCTGAGTCGGCACTATACGATAGTTTAGATGTTTGTTTACAGTGGTTTTGCGCTTCAATTAGTTATCAATTAGGTTTGCCGATTAAGCTCGATGAATATTGGGAAATGGGCATTGGTAGTAAGGTAAGCTGTCGAATCTATCTAGAAAACTATTTACTCAAGCAATTAGATCGCCCGTTAATATTGGCGATTAACGAACTCAATCAGCTTTTTGAATATCCCAATCTAACTAGAGATTTTTTATCGATGCTGCGTTTTTGGCACGAACAGTCAAAAAGCGATCCATTGTGGGAGAAGTTGCGTTTAATACTGGTGCATTCTACAGATGTCTACGTTTCCTTGAACCTCAATCAATCTCCCTTTAACGTCGGACTGTCGTTGCAGCTACCTCTATTCGATCTAGAGCAAACTAACGATCTGGCGATACGTTATGGATTAGATTTAAAACATGAAGATCGCCAACTGTTAGAAGACTTATATGGCATCCTTAATGGGCATCCCTATTTAACCTCTCTTGCTTTTTATCATCTGCAAGCCAAGACTATTATAGCGGTTCTCAAATTGGTGAGATACAGTAGCAAGAATGAGAAAACCAACTGTGAATGTCTTTACTAGAAACCTGACTATAAGCTTGGGAAATTGC